>ERZ1673753.208-NODE-208-length-83051-cov-5.915900_pt1 | contig 83051 bp, 94 predicted proteins | sample MGYA00580201_ERZ1673753 | MGnify/ENA primary metagenome ERZ1673753 (study PRJEB41218, sample SAMN15661747) | gut metagenome | host: Homo sapiens | place: Canada: London | collected 2015-08-20/2019-03-30 | study: EMG produced TPA metagenomics assembly of... | reverse complement strand
GATATTAAAAGAAAGGAAATATGTGATAATTAACTTCCTAATTATCATACAAGAATTACGATGGAGAATAGGGAGTCTGAATCAGAACTAAATGAGTGCAAAAAGAAGTTGAATAAAGCACATCAAACGATAGAAGAATTGAAAATTAAGATGACGCAAGATAAAAAAAATCACAAATGGGAAATCAGGGAAATAAATAAAAGAATAGAACAGGCAACTGATAAAAACTTGGAATTATATGACAGAGAATCAAAAGCACTTATTTATGCAGATCAGTTGGAAAAAGATAAAAACATACTTGTTAAAGAAAAGAGAGAACATGAAAAGAAAATAGAAAAATTAGAGAGAGAAAATGAACAGTTGAAAGAAGAATTAGCAAAAATTACAGAAAGAAAAAACTTTAGCAACGATCCACAATGGAAAGCACTTAAAAGTGCAGGAAAACAGAAAGCACATAGTTGAGACTTTTGTTTGACAAACACACATAGAAAATATATAATTTCAATAATTAAAAATCACGCAGGTAAGACCTAAAGAAATTTAGGACGTCCTGCAAGCCTATGAGGAATAGGTGCGGATTCGTGGCCGCCAGAGATTGAAGAAATTCAGTCTTTGGCGGTCTTTTTATTTATTTCAAACTGCATAAGAAAAATAAAAAAATGAAATTTAAACCTGCCTGTCAAATGACAGTAGCGAAAGAAAGGTGGAAAAGAGTATGTATGAATTGGTGGAACTCAAAGGAAACGATGTTTTTACAAACAGCAAAGTGATTGCAGATGGAACAAATAACCAACATGAATCTGTTGTTGCTATTATCAGAAAATATGAGAAAGATATTTTAGACTTTGGCAATATTGATTTCTCCGATTTAAAATCGGGGAAAAGGGGGCAGCCTGAAAGAGTTTATTATTTGAATGAGGAACAAGCAACATTTGTTATAACTCTTTTGAGAAATTCAAAAATAGTTGTGAAGTTTAAGAAAGAGTTGGTTCGACAGTTTTATGCAATGCGCAGATTTATTCTTGAAAAGCAATCGAAACTATGGGGCGAAACAAGAATTGCTAATAAAGAAAATCGGCTGAAAGAAACTGATGTGATTAAACTTCTTGTAGACTATGCCAAAGAACAAGGAAGTACGCATTCAGATAAACTGTATGTGACATATACCAAGTTGGCAAAATCAGTAATTGGTGGAAATCGCGACAATATCACAGTTTCAGATCTCAATAATCTAACCCTTGTGGAAAGCATTATTTTGCAGACTATTAGAATTGATATGTCAATGGGTATGCACTACAAGGATATTTATAGGGATTGCAAAAATAGAATAGAACAATTTGCAGATATAACTTACCTGTCCGCTTAGCCCCGAAAATTTGGGGCTATTCCAGTATTTCGTCACGGGAAATTACAATCTTACTAAATATATAGCGTGCGACTCCTGTTAGGGTATGTTCCTAACGCACGTGAATTTAAAGGTTGAGCCTTGCGAAATGTAAGGCTCGGAAATTTAGGAGATAGAAAATATGGCATACAAAGCTCTTATGACTAAAGATGAAATTGGATTTGAAAACAATACGAACACGATAACGACAGTTGAAGTTGCCGAAATGATGGAACTGGAACATTGGCAAATTTTAAGAAAATTAGAGGGAACTAAAAACCAAGATGGAAGCACAAAACAGGTTGGAATTATACAGATATTAACTAACAACAAAATTGTTGTCAGTGATTATTTTATTCCATCCACCTACAAAGACGCAAGCGGCAAGGAAAATAAATGCTATAAAGTCACCAAAATGGGGTGTGATTTCCTCGCCAACAAATTTAATGGTGAAAAAGGAATCATATTTACTGCAAGGTATGTAAAGCGGTTTGATGAGATGGAGAGAGGACAGGTCCCGAAAGATTTTCCATCGGCACTTCGGGCATATGCGGATGAAGTAGAGCGCAGGCAGATTGCAGAACAGGAGAATGAAAAGCTGCAGCAGGAACTTGATTATAGCAAAGACTGGTATTCTATTAAGCGTGTTGCAGCAATGAACGGTGTGGACTGGAAAACATTTAATTGGCGAAAACTCAAAGAAAAGAGCATTGAACTTGGATATGGCGTGAAAAAGATTTTTGATGCAAATTATGGAGAGGTAAATACCTACCATAGGAATGTTTGGGAAGCAGCATACCCGGAGTATGAAATTTAGGAGAAATTTTATGAACAAATTAGAGATCATGATTACGTATGGGAACACGGAAGTAATTCACACACCGGAGAAAATTGTGATTAAATCGCCCAATATCGAAGTAATTACAAAATAGATCAAGAAAAAGAAGTGACATCTATCAAATTGGTGGTAGGTGGTATTTTGTACAAATTTTACCGACTGTCATTTGAGACAGCCGCAAACCCAAACAGTTAGGTGGTGGAAATATGGCATACAGCGGATGGCTTTTAAAGATTGGCAATTACATAGTGCCGATGTCGTTTATGAAAGCAGAAACATACAGTCCATATGTCAACATGCAGGATTTGGACGATTATACAGACGCCAACGGCTATCTGCATAGAAATGCCGTGGAGTTAAAGGCATTAAAGGTTGAGTTTGAAACACGGGCAATGCTGACAAATAAGACTTTTAGTGAGGTTTTAAACAATATTCGAAGCCAGTTCACAAATGCGACAGGGAGAGCATGCTATATCACAGCGTATATCCCGGAATATGACGATTATGTGACGCAGTACGGCTATATGGCAGATTTTCAGCCTACGATATACGGAACATATGATGGAATAATTCGTTACAATTCAGTTCGGCTTGCTTTCATAGGGGGTGTGTATGGTGGTTAATTATAAATATGGCGACTTGTTCAAAAAAGATACGGTCGATAAGCAATTATCCATCGTATCTGATGACGGAAAAATCAATATCACAAATACAGAACTACACCAAGAAAAATTCGAATTGACAGAAAGTTTGTGTTCGGAACAGGAATTGACGTTTGGATCATGCGAAGCCGCCATGATTAAATTCACGGTGTCAAATACATTTTTGCCAATGAAGGGCAGATGGATGACAGTAAGGATGTCTCTTGGTGGACATACAGATGTTCCATTTCAGTTCGGGAGATATAAGGTTGATTCTGATACGCCTACGGCAGACAGGACGTGCCGTGATGTTGTCGCATATGATGCTCTTTATGACATTTTAAATGCAGATGTGGCAGCATGGTATAACACTGTCTTTCCATCCCATAAAGAGCAGCAGAAAGATAAAGATGGAAAAACTACGACTGTTACAGTTTATGATCCGGTCACAATGAAGCAATTCCGGGACAGCTTTTTTAAGTACTTCGGGATTGAGCAGGCTGACATTGATCTTATCAATGACAACATGTCTATTGAGAAAACAGTTGCGGTCACGCCATCCAGTGAGACAAGTTCTGATACAGAGGAATCGAGCATCATAGGCGAATCTATGAGTGGCAAGGAAGTGTTGTCCTGTATTTGTGAGATCAATGGCTGTATGGGGCACATGGGGCGCGACGGGAAGTTTCATTATATTTATCTGGAACAGGAGATACAGGGATTATATCCGAGAAATGACCTTTATCCGGCAGATGATCTGTTTCCGCGCGATCCAAAGAGTACGCAGATAGGAAAAGGATTCTATGTTACTGCCACATATGAAGATTATCTTGTCAAAACCATTAATAAACTTCAGATCAGGGAGCAGAAGAATGATATTGGCGTGATCGTAGGCACCGGAGACAATGCCTATGTGATCGAGGATAATTTTCTTGTCTATGGTAAAGGAACGAAAGAATTAAAAAGCATTGCAAACAATGTTCTTTCAAAGATCAGGGGGATTGTTTATCGCCCGTTTACGGCAGACTGCAAAGGAAATCCGTGCCTTGAGGTCGGGGATGCAGTGCGGCTGCCGACCAGATATGAACTGATTGAGTCCTATATTCTGAAAAGAACCCTGAAAGGTATACAGGCTTTGCGTGATGATTTGGAAGCGGATGGGGAAGAGTACCGGACAAACGGGGCGAACGGAATACAGAAAAGTATTTTAAAGCTCAAAGGCAAGAGCAATGTGTTGGAGCGAACCATTGAAAAGACACAGAGCACGATAACTGATGTTGAGAAGGGATTGCAGTCACAGATCACGCAGACCGCAACCGAAATTCGCACAGAAGTTAAAAATACAACGGATGGTTTATCATCGAGAATCACGCAAAATGCGAGCAGTATTACAGCAGAAGTTAAAAGGGCACAGGGACAGGAAATTGAACTTGCAGCAGCTATTAAAATTAATGAGGACAAGATTACAGCGGAAGTTACGAGAGCAAGCGAAGCAGAGGGCGATTTGTCCGGAAAGATAGAGGTAACTGCAACTAAGATACGGTCAGAAGTCAGTGCTTCTTTAACAGTATGGGATACCGAAGATTATGACGTTACACATTGTGGTTTCGGGAATCCACAAGATACATACCCTGCATCTTCGTATTATTCTGGACACAGTTTTTTGGATCAGAATACTGGAAAGTTTTATGGTTGCGAACCAGATGGTGGAATAAGCAGTGGAAAATACAAATGGACTCTGATAAAGAAATTTAAGCAGCTTTCATCGAGTGCGTCCAGTACGATTACGCAGTCATCAAAGCAGATCAGCTTGAAAGTATCAAAAGACAGCGTCATTTCAGAAATCAACCAGTCAGCCGAGGGTATCAAAATTAAAGCAAAACTGCTTGAATTAAAAGGTTCTATGGAAATGACCGGGGGATATATGCATATTCAAGCGGAAGAGTCTGTAGAAAACCTTATTGAATTTAAACGCAGTGGAACACTTGTACAGATGGGAACGGATGGATTTCGAACAGTGGAAGGGACGCTTGAAAGTCCTGTTCATAAATGTACGGTTCAATATAATCAGGTTTCATTGCATAAAGGCGCAAACGATAATGACCACATGATGATCCATTTAGACGGAGATACCGGAGTAGGTGGATTCAGAGGTGGAGTAATTAATGGATCTGACAAAAGAATAAAAAACACAATTTTAGATTTAAGCAAAAAGCAATCATCTGAGTTTATTTATTCTTTAAGAGCAAAATCGTATCGTTATAATTTCGAAAAAGATGGGTTCCATCATGGATTTATTGCACAGGATGTTTTGAAAAAAGCGGAAAAAGGGTGGAATATTTGTCCAAAAACGTTTTCAGACAGCAATGGGAAAAAGTATTACGGACTGAAATATACGGAACTTATTGCAGATCTGGTAGCCACAGTGCAGTTACAGCATGAAGAGATAGAAAATCTGAAAGAAAAGGTGGAAAGTTTATGATTAACGCAGAAATCCGAGAGTTTGAGAATGACATTATTAATTATGTAAATGCCTGTGAAAGTATTCCGGTTGAGGTTAAATATCTGGTGTTTAAAGATATTTTGCATCAGATCGAATCAGAAGCAAATAGAAATGTGATTGCCGAACGGGAACAGATGGAGAAAGACATGGAAAAGGAGGGCAAGGAACATGAATAAAGCACACGTACCTATCAACTGGGAGAATTACCCAAGCGATGAGACTCCGTTGAACGAACGAAACCTCAACAAAATGGATAGTGCTATCGGCATTATTGACGACAATGTAGTTACCCTGGATGCGACAAAAGCAACCAAGACAGAGGTAGCAACTCTTGTTGCAGACGTGACCTTTGAGGAATCGACCGGAATCATTACGATCACAAAAAAGAACGGTTCTAAGATTACGATTGATACACAGATGGAGAAAATCGCAATCAACTTCGATTATAACCCGACTACACAGCAGATTATCCTGACTCTGATTGATGGCACGAAACAGTACATAGACCTGTCGGCACTGATTACACAGTATGAGTTCCTTGATTCTGATACGGTAGCTTTTTATATTGATAAGGATGGAAAAGTGTCTGCCATCGTCAAAGAGGGTAGCATCAAGGAAAAACACTTGGAGCCAAACTATCTTGCGAAAATCAAAGTGGAAGTGGCAAAGGCAGAGTCAAGCCAGCAGGCAGCGGCAAAGTCCGAAGCCAACGCCAAAGCAAGTGAGAATGCTGCAAAAGCCAGTGAAACAGCGGCAAAAACATCCGAAACCAATGCCAAAGCGTCAGAGACAGCGGCAGCGAAGTCAGCTACGGCGGCAGAGGCATCCGAAAGCAACGCAAAAGTCAGTGAGACATCCGCCAGTGAATCATCCGCCACAGCCACGGAGAAAGCATCATCCGCCAGTCAGTCAGCTGATACAGCAGCCGAAAAAGCAGATATTGCAACTCAAAAGGCTGCGGAGATCATCGGTAAGGCGGAATCTGCAGAAGAAAGTGCAACCAAGGCACAGAGTTATGCTGTTGGTGGTACAGGAAGCAGAGAGGGCGAGGATTCTGACAATGCCAAGTATTACTATCAGCAGGCAAAAGATGTATCAGAAGGACTTAAAGGTGGATTGCAGCCACACGGAACAGTTGCATTTGCAGATCTTCCGGCACTTGCGGATGTTAGCACAGGGTGGATGTTCAATATTTCAGACGAATTTACAACCACGGATGATTTTAAAGAGGGAGCCGGGAATGTAATTCCGGCAGGTGCCAATATTTATAAAACATCAGATGAAAAGTGGGACGTGCTGGCCGGAACTCCAGTTACCGGAATCAAAGGTGTAAATGAAGATTCTTTCCGTCGTGGAAATGTAGTGCTTACGGCAAAAGATGTTGGCGCAGTGTCAACCGGGGGAGATACAGCAGAGAATACCACAGCATTTACAGCAGCATCCGCAAGAGAAAATCTCAAAAGCGGAGAAAAGCATAGTATTTTGTTCGGGAAAATCGCAAAGTGGTTTGCAGATCTGAAAGCAGTTGCTTTTAGCGGCAGTTATAATGATTTGAGCAATAAACCAACTATACCAACTGTAATCAATAATAACACAACAACTGTAGCAGGGTATGCACTTGACGCAAGACAGGCAAATCCGAATGTATCAGGGAGCATGGCGGCTCAGATGAAGAGTAATTATGAACCCAAATTACAAATAGTCAGTGCCGCAAGCACTGCCGCTGAGTTAGGAGCAGGAGCAACCAGAACAGATACAATTATTATTACAATTCCAACAGGCTATTCATTTACGGGATTTGTAATTTGCGATTATAATAACAATTCCGGAAAAACTTTAACCACTATTCAAACTGTAACAGTATCAGGTTCAAATGTAACTGTATTAGTACTGTTATATAATACGTCGTCCGGGAAAAGTAATACACTTGCCAGAGTAAAAGCACTTATGGTCAAGAATATTTAGTAAAAGGAAGAAATATGTTATGAAATTAAAAACAACAAAAAATACTTTAACAATTAATAACATCAATTATGTTGATGGAAAACTGAATGTCGAATTTACAGGCAACCAAACCTGTGAGGAGCTGCAGGACGCTTTTTCGGATAAGGAAGAACTTGCAGTGTTAAAAATTTACACTGACGAGGATGCGTTGACATCGGTTATTCCTGGATATGTAGTCTTAGAGCAGATTATTTTACAGAAAGACATAAAAACGGTTGTACTGGCGAAAGAAGCAGATGATACCGAACAGCGAATAACGGCTGTATCGGAGAATCTGGCTGAAAACGCTGCACAAACAGCAGAAAATACAGACAGCATTGATAAACAGAGAGCAGATATTGATTACATGGCAATGCAGATGGAGGTGAGCCTGGATGAGTAAGAAATATGAAAAAGTAAAAAATTACTATGACAAAGGACTGTGGAATGAGAACCGTGTACATAATGCTGTAGGTAAATGGATCACGTCGGAGGAATATGAGCAGATCACAGGGAAAGTATACACAGAAGATGTGGATGCCTGATGAGACAGACAGAAAACTATGAATTTAATATTCTGGAAGAAAATGAGTTCTACGATGCGGAACTGGAAAATGAAAATTGAAGAAAGTTAGATGCTGCGCTTAAGGAGATCAGCGATAAGCTATGCAGTAAAGACAACTGAATAATCCAAAGCGCCTAAGAGCCGATTACATGACCGTGTGTTGTGTAGCCGGCTCTTTTGCATAAAGCCTACGGGCAGAAAGGAAAATTATTCACTTAAAATTCATCACAGATAACTGGCAGATGCATAATTTTCAACCAGTAATTAATTTTTTAACAAAATTTAAACTAATCAATCGACATTCTGTGACAATAAGAAATTTAACTGTCGAAACTTGCGACCGAAAGAAATTGAATGTTTGCGGGAAAATTTGTAAAATAAAATTGTCCGATAAGGGCACTTCAAGTTCTGGCTGAGGGGCGGGATAAGGCGTTTTCTTGTCCCTCAACTACAAACGAGTTTGTAATTTGTAGCAATTTGTCAAATGGGGTTGACGATATCGAACATAAGTTCTATAATTTATGTATCGCTATCGGAAGTGCGGAATGATTGGAGGAAATCAATATGGGGGAAAACGAAGTAAATGAGAACTACAAAAAAGAGCTAATAAAAAAAATATCTGAAATTGACGATACTTGGATTTTAAGTCAAATACTAAAGGCAGTAATAAATATAACAAAAGAGGGCGATTAGCCCTCTTTTGTTATTTCTAATACAATTTTTTCTAGGCATTCCCAATCTCTTTCATCGAGCTTTGCCAATGCTTCTATAAAGCGTTTCTTAAATTTTTTGTCTGGCAAATCCATCACTTTATTTGCAAAATCAAAAACTTCTTGATTTTTTGTTCTGGATTTTTCCATATTTCCTTTTCCGGTCCGAACCCATTCTTCATTTACCGAATACAAAGAGCAAAGAACCTTTAAGGACTGGTCTGATAAATTTCTTTGACCATTTTCTACTAAAGAAATGTAATTTCTTGATAATCCAAGTTCCTTGCCAAATTCTTCTTGGCTTTTCCCTAGTTTTTCACGTAAAAATTTTATACGTTCTTTCATTTTATCAAGCACCTCCTTCCTGCAAAAAATAATATATCACTAATTGCTAACAATGTCAACAAAAAGGTATTGACATTGATTACATTGTATGATATTGTATGCTTACAAAGTCAACAAGAAAGGAAGTGAACCAAATGAGCGAAAAGGAAAAAGACCTAATTGTTAGGATTTCAAAAGCAATTCCAAAACTTGATAAAGAGAAACAGAGCTACGTTCTCGGAGTCGCAGAGGGAATGATTTTAGCTAACGAACAGGCTTGCCCTAAAAATAATGAGAAAGGAGAAATGCAGTGAGAATTTTAAAAGAAATGCTCAACACGTTAAAGAGTATTGACGGTACACTAAAACGCATTGAGCAGTCCGTTTCAGAGGAGAAACAGCATGAAGTGATAAAAGAAGCTGTTTCTCATGCAATGGTTGGAGAAAGGTACGAACCTACTCCGAAAGATTTTTGACAGCAAAATCGTATGCCGCTTTTAAATACAGAACTTCTTCGGATGACATTTCGGTATTTCCACAAAGCGGAGCTTCACGTTTGTCAATTTCATATTCTGAAAGTTTTGAACTGGCATATGCGACAGCTAAGTCATGAATTTTCTTTTCAATCATTGTAGCACCTCCCTTATTTGATGATAAGGGAATTATAACACGGAAAGGAGTTGGAGGAAACGGAAGAGTTAAAACAAGCAAAAATGCAGACACCCATTGAGATTGCACTTGGTGTCGATGAAAACGGAATGACTACGGCAAAGAAGTTGTATGAGTTCTTAGAAATGGATAAAAGCCATTATTCCAGATGGGCGAAAGCGAATATTGTAGACAATGAATTTGCTACTGAAAATGATGATTATTTTTACTCGCCATCAATGGCGAATGAAAGTAGCAGAGGAAATTTTGCTGATGATTATAAACTCACAGCCCATTTTGCAAAGAAACTTTCTATGAAAGGAAATGGAGCGAAAGCAGAAGAGGCACGAGATTATTTCACGACCTTGGAAGAACATGTGAAACAAAAGGTAATCGACCTCAATCAGTTATCACCAGAGTTGCAGATGTTCCAGAAGATTTTCAATTCTGTAGCAGAACAGCAGTTAGAACAGAAACGGCAGGCAGAGCAGTTAAACCATGTGGAACAAAGAGTTGAGAGCATCCGAGAAGTGGTTGCACTTGATACAACATCATGGCGTGATGATACTGGAAATATTTTAAGAAAAATCAGCATGGAACTTGGTGGCGGACAGGCATACAGCCAAGTAAGAGCCGAAAGCTACGAACTGTTGTCAAAGCGAATGGGTGTAAATCTGAAGCAGCGGCTGACTAACAAGCGCAGGAGAATGGCTGACGATGGTATCTGTAAATCAACCAGGGACAAATTATCCTATGTGGATATTATTGCAGAGGATAAGAAGTTGATCGAGGGATATACAGCTATTGTGAAGGAAATGGCAATCAGATACGGAGTTGGAAAGGATTAACAGGAGGTATTCATGGATAGACAAATGAACATTGCTTTAAGAAAGACATTAGATCAGATCGGCGTAAAACATAGCCTTAAGGGTTACGGTTACATAATAAGTGCGGTTGAGAAATGTCTTGAAAACAGAAGTAAACTTATCAGCATTATTAAAGGACTCTATACTGAAATCGCAGAAGAAAACAGCGATACAGTCTGGAGAGTAGAAAGATCAATCCGGCACGCGATAGAAGTTACTTGGACAAATGGCAATACAAATGCGATCAACAAAATTTTTGGCTATACGGTTTCAGTGGAAAAAGGAAAACTGACAAATTCAGAGTTTATCGCATTAATAACAGATTTTGTTTCCTTGTATGGTGATGAGATTGCCAATGGTTCCTATAAGTGGTAGGAGTGATGTGTCTATGAAGAAGTTAGCAAAGGTAATTGAATTAGCCGGTGCGTTACTCTTTTTTCTTGGAATCAGCGCAGATGCAACAGTAAATCCGATGGTAGCTATTCCTGTGTTAGGTGGATTATTACTGATCTACATAGGATGCAAAGTGGATGGAGACTGGCAGGAAGCAGAAGAAATAGTCGAGGATCATGTTTTTAAAGATGAAGAAACAGACGATGGAATTATTTATATATGCGACAGCAACGAAGATAAAGAGAAACTTCCTTATTATAAAGAAGTTATGAAAAAGAAAAGGAATCATCCGAACCGACCAAAGCTGAATGATTCCCAATCAAAGCAATAGCATAAGCTATTTGCGCCTATTTTAGCATAAGAAAAGGAGAAATTCAAATATGAGAGCAGAAAACAATAAAGTGGAACTTACAGGAACGATTATCACAGAGCCGGAATTTAACCATGAGGTGTTTGGAGAGGGATTTTATAATATGTACCTCAAAGTGGATAGATTAAGTGGAACGGCTGATATTATCCCATTAATTATTTCAGAGAGATTAATCAATCTGAATGATAAATACACGGGCACTGCCGTTAATGTTTCCGGTGTGTATAGTTCTTATAACAAACATGAGGAAAAGAGAAATCGTCTGTTATTATATGTATTCGTCTGTGAAATTGAAAAAGCGAATACGGGAGAGCATACAGATTTGAACAAAATCCAGCTTGACGGATATGTATGCAAAGAACCGATTTACAGGAAAACTCCGCTTGGAAGAGAAATTGCAGATTTATTAATCGCAGTCAATCGTTCCTACGGAAAATCAGATTATATCCCATGTGTTGTTTGGGGTAGAAATGCAAGATTTGTTGGTCAGTTGGAAGTAGGAACTCATATTGAGATCAATGGACGCATTCAGAGCCGCGGATATATTAAGAAATATGAAGATGGAACAGAAGAACAGAGAACAGCATACGAGGTGTCTGTAAGCAAAATCAATGTATTAGAGGAGGAAAATTAAGATGGCAGAAAATACCGTTACAATTTCCGTTGAAGAATATGCAGATCTGGTTGCATGCAGGACGAAAGTTCATACAGCATGTGCCATTATTGCAAATGAGCACCAAAGAGACATTGAGCTGATGGGAAAAAAGGGAACAACTATTGATTCAAAAATTATAGAGTCAGCTCTTGGATATGTTGACGATGAAGCATGTTTTGAAGAGGCACTTAAAAATTATAAAGAGTGGAAGGAGAAGGAAAATGAAACTGAAAATTAGATCTTTACATATGGAGAATTTCAAGGGAATTAAGAGCCTTGATGTGAATTTCTCCAATAAGACAAGCATTAAAGGACAGAACGCCACGGGAAAGACAACGGTATTCGATGCGTTTACATGGCTTCTGTTTAATAAGAACAGTGCCGGTGAGGAAAAATTCAATGTCAGACCATTGGATAAGGACGGACACCGCATTGATAACGTGGAAATTAAGGTTGTGGGAGTTATTGACGTTGATGGGAAAGAAGTGGAACTTTCAAAGGTTCAGAAGCAGAATTGGGTTAAGAAGCGTGGAACCGACACCGTTACTTTGCAAGGCAATGTCAATTCATTTGAGATTGACGGATATCCAAAAAGTGAAGCTGATTTCAAGGATTATGTTTCCGGTCTGGCACAGAGCGAGGATATGTTCAAGATGCTGGCCAATCCGCAGTATTTCTCTTCCATGAAATGGAAAGAGCAGCGGGATATTCTGATGCGCCTTGTAACGGATGTATCGGATGTTGAACTGGCGCAGACAGATGCTAAGTATGCCCAATTACTCGGCGAGTTGGAGAAAGCACCGTCCACGGATGATATTCGTGCAAAATTTCAGAAAGCTCTTACAGAGTGGAAAAAGAAACAGTCAGAGATTCCGGTACGTATTGATGAAGCAGAAAAATCTAAGATTGATGTGGATGTGGCAGAGCAGGAGCTTGCCAAGGCTGATCTGACAAGAAGAATCGCTGAATGTGATAAGAAGATTGAGAATGCCGGTAGCACGTTAGGCGATTTGAGAAGCAAGGAAATGCAGTTGCAATTTGATATGTCCGGCATCGCGCAGACGATGAACCGTGAGTTATCCAATCGGAGAAGCAATATTGATGCTGATTTATGCGGTTGCAAGAATGAGATGGATCATTTCAAAGCAACAATCTCTTTAAAAGAGAAGCAGATTGCGGACAATGCAAAGGCTATTGCTGACGCAGATGCCGAACGGAAGAAGTTGGGTGAACAGTATAATTCCGAGAAAGCCAAGGCATTTGATGAAACACCGTATCTCTTTGATGAATCCAAGTGGGTATTTGACGAAAATAGCACTGTTTGCTCATTGTGCGGTCGGAAGTTGCCAGCTGATAAGATTGAGCAGTTGAAGACTGATTTTGAAGAAAGAAAGACAAAAGCCAAGGCAGATGCAAAGCGGAAACTAAATGATTCAAAAAGTGACTTCATTACCCAGAAAGAATCCAACTTGGAAGAAATCAAGGCATATGGGTTTGCGAAGAAAAATCTGATCGAGGAACTGACAAAGAAAAATGCTGATCTGAATACAGAAATTGACGCTTTAAAGAAACAAGAACAGGATGCCATTGCAAAGAAAGAAGAACTTTCCAAGCAGTTATCCGAGATCCCGAGCGAAGCTGATTATTCGCAGAATGAAGAATATGTGAAGCTGAAAGCAGAACATGACAAGATTCTTGCTGATATTGCCAAGTTGGAATCCGAGGGCGCAGACAAGGTTGTTACTGATTTAAAAGCCGAGAAAGCCGATCTGCAGGCGCAGCTTGATGAAGTGAACAAGGTTATTGCGCAGGCGGCTAACAATGTGGCGATTGATGATCGTATCGAAACGCTTCGTGACGAGCAGAAAGAAATCGGGCAGAAAGTTGCCGATCAGGAACAGATGCTTTATCTCTTGGAAGAGTTCATTCGTTTCAAGCTGGATAAGGTTTCAGAATCTATTAACAGCCATTTCAAGACCGTAAATTTCAAACTATTTGAAATGCAGTTAAATGGCGGCATGAAAGATTGCTGTGAGTGTACTGTAAATGGCGTTCCGTATTCGACTTTGAACAGTGGTCACAGAATTGTAGCCGGACTTGATATTATCCGCTCGTTAAGCGAATTGTACGGTGTGAGCGTGCCGATTTTCGTAGATAATTGCGAAGCGGTGTCAAGCGGCAATTTACCAGATATGGAAAGTCAGATGATTTGCTTGTATGTGTCCGAGGACAAGGAGTTGGTTGTTTCTAATGAATAATATATCCGGAAATAGGTATGGCAAGCTGACGGCTCTCGAATTTTCGTATATGAAAGACGGTCATCCGTTTTGGAAATGTAAATGCGATTGTGGGAACGTTACATATAAAAATTATTGGCATCTTGTAGACGGACATACAAAATCCTGCGGATGTTTGAAACGTAAATATACGATCAAAAACAAACGTATTTTTAGCATTTGGTACAACATGATTGATCGTTGCAGGAATGCTAACCGAAAAGACGCAAAGTCGTATTACGATAAAGGGATTCTGGTATGTTCTGAATGGTGCACTTATGAAAATTTTGAATCATGGTCGTTAGAAAATGGTTATGCGGATAATTTAACTATTGATCGTATTGATTCAAATGGAAATTATGAGCCGTCAAATTGCAGATGGATAACGATTCAAGAACAGCAAAAGAATAAATGCACAAACGTAATGGTCACATATAACGGCGAGACATTATGCATGTCTGATTGGGCAAAGCGTTTTGGGATAAATCGTGTAACTTTAGAGAGCCGCATATATGATCTTGGGTATTCATTTGAAGATGCGATCAGAAAAGAAAAGGGAAGCCAGAAAACAAATGTAATGATTTCGTATGGTGGAAATACATATACGCAATCTGGGTTTGCAAAATTTTTAGGGTGTACGCCGCAGTGGATATACATATTGCGGAAGAAAGGTTTAACACCAGAAGAAATTGCCATAAAGGTTAAGAATAGAAAGGTGGTTAATTGATAAATGCAGTATATCAAAGCAAAATTCCCAAACAGCACCAGAAGTTATACATACCGCACCGAGGATTCCGTAAAAGCCGGTGATACGGTTGTAAATGCCAAAGGTGCAAAGGTGACGGTCACGAATGAATCGGTAGATATGAAGTGGGTAGAAACCTACGGCGCTGACAAGGTGGCAGTTGTGAAGAAGTGTGATGAACCGGAAAGCGGTGGTGACGATGAGAGTTAATCCATGTAGATATTGTGCATTGTCTTTAAACCTTAATGGAAAGCATTGTTCAAGGTATTCTTCCGAAGAGTGTACAAAATGCGAGAAAATTCAAAAACACAGGGAATACCTTTTGAGTCAGCGAAAATTCGCAGAGGGTGATCAGATTACAAGCATTGAGGAACTTTTGAAACAGGAATGGGTAATGTGGTATCACAGTACAAAGCACATAGAGGTTATCAAGAATATGCAACTCAATCTTGTTTTGAAATTTCTTAAAAATGGAGCATTTAAAAAAGCAATAAGGAAAGAAAGTGAGGAAAAATAGTTATGGCAGAAACAAAGAAACAGGAAGTGGCGGCACAGGGAAAACAGGAAATGAATACACAGCTTTCTTATTATGCGAACCAGTACACAGGGCTTATGGAGCGTGACTTCGCAGAGCATGGACTTGTGTTTGATGATTATTCCAAGCAGTGCGCTATGGCAGCTATGAGTGCAATTTACAACCTTGTTACATCCAACAAAGCCGCTATGAGCAACTTGAATGGTTCTAATTTGAGACAGGTTATCGGGCAGGTATCAAGCCTTCAACTTAATGCCAATGCTGTACCAAGAGAGTGCTATTTCCAATTGAGAAGCAAGCAGGACGCAAACGGAAACTGGTACAAGGAAGTAGAAATGGGAATCGAAGGAGACGGAAACGATGCGCTTCTTCGCAACTTTGGTGTTGATGTTAAAAAAGTATATCCGGTATGGCTTGTGAAAGAAGGGGATGAGTTTACATATCCGAAGCACAGAGGCGTTGAAGTTACGCCGCCGGAGTGGGAAGAAAAAGGATTTTCACAGAAAGTAATCCGTGTTGTTTATCCTGTTGAAATGAATGATGGAAAAATCGAGTACATGATTGCAGAGCGTGAAAGCGTAAAAGGAAATCTTTTCGCTCATGTTCGAAATAATCTTCTGAATGAGACTTTTGGACTTGTAAAAGGTGGAAAAAAGACACGTTATGATGCAACGGAGGCAGAAAAGAAAGCTATCGCAGAAAAGAAAAATGAAATTCTGAAAGCACTTTTAGACTGTAAGACTATTGAAGATATGCTTGCATGTGAAGTTGCGAAACCATACATGAGTGCCGCATGGCTTGATACATCGGAATCCATGATTGTCCGAAAGATGCGTAATAATGCAATCAAAAAGCATCCAAAAGACCTTAATGCTATTGCAAAACAGTCTCTTATGCAGATGGATAAAACTTATCAGCAGACGCAGGAAGAAATTGCGGAAAATGCCAATTCAGAGCCATTTGTTGTAGCTGAATCCGAAGCTATTGAGACCGGGAGCGAAGTAGTTGAACCAGAGCCGGAGAAAGTAGCCGGAGAAGTCGTTGAGAATGACGAGAACGTACCGGACTTTATGAAAGATTAGGAGGTTGCCATGAGAGTTATATCACAGGACGGTAGAACTGATATTCCATATGAAAATTTTGTCTTTGGAATTACAAAAGATAATTCCATTGTTGCGATAAGAGATACCATTGCCAGACCATCAGAAATTGCACATGGCGTTGTAGCTACATATTCCACAGAAGAAAAGGCAAAGAAAGCCATGGAAATGCTTAGAAAAGAATATCAAAAATATGCAAGTCAGAATTACATGAAAGTATTTCAGTTTCCGGCAGAGGAAGAATTGGAGTAGCCTATGGTTCACGTTTCATTTGACTTAGTGGATGAGTTTATTCCAAGAGTTCCAAAACAGCGGTGCGAGGGCGAAAACAACACGATTAAACGGATATGCGTAGCACCAAGCATAATTGAAGCCTTGAACGCAATACCGCAAGCCGGGTTGGTGGTACGAAATATGAAATCGCTTGGCTTGCCGGTAATCATTCATTGTTACTATCTGAAAGCTGACAAGGTCATGAGCAATGATGAAGTTCAGAAATATGTGCCGGATGCGGAATTTACTAGGGAAATGTGGATATTGGAAAAACCAAAAGCTGTGAACCGTATTGATTACGAGATTACGGACTGCATTGTCAAACAGGGCGTAGATGTTTTTGGTAACGAACAGTTTGAGGTACGGCTTCCAGAGATTGAGCGAATTAAACATCAATCCAATATTGATAATTTTTTCAAGGTTTTTTGTCATAATCCGAATGAAAGAAAAATGAGAGGAATATTTGAAAAGCAAAGTTACAGAAAAGTTCTAGCGAATTTTGATGATGAGATTATCGAGAAAGCGAAGGGAGTGATTGAAAATAAAGCTTAAAGTCCTAGGTTCCGGTTCATCCGGCAACTGCTATATTTTGGAGAATGAAAACGAAGCCTTGATAATCGAAGCTGGGTTGCCATTCATGGAAGTCAAGAAAGCCTTGAATTTCAATGTAATGAAGATAGTCGGCATGATTTCCAGCCATGAACATGGAGACCATTATAAATATTTCGAGCAATATAAAAATGCAGGAATCAATTCGGCTTGCTTTGGTACAGGAATTCCCGAATATGATGCCGATAAAATGAAGTATTATCTTGTTTCTATGGGGAAATTCAGAATTAAAATTTTTCCATTAGTACACGATGTTCCTTGCTATGGCTTTTACATTACGCATCCAGAAATGGGTAGTTTGGTGTATGCATCTGATACCGAGTACATCAAATACCGATTCAAAAATGTCAATCATTTTATGGTTGAGAGCAATTACGATATGCAATTTGTCAATCGGGACGAGCCAAACTATGAACACCGCCTACGAGGGCACATGAGCCTTGATACGGCACTTAAATTTATTTCTACTAACGATAACCCGGCATTGAGAAATGTCGTTCTAATTCACTTATCAGATAAAAGCGGAGATCCCGCACTATTCAAACAAAAGACAGAAGAAATAGTTAAGTATGGAGCAAATGTTTATATTGCAGAAAAAGGATTAGAGGTTGATATGAACCTTTGTCCGTTCTGAAAGGAGACGGCATGAAAGTATATGAGTTGATTCAAGATCTGGTGCAGTTTAAGCCAGATACAGAAGTGGAGTTCCATGTAAAAGCGAAATTCGATACCGATGTAGAAGCTGAATTTGACAGAGACGATGAGGACGATACGCAAGAAGTAACGGTAACAGTGGAATTTAATGATGATGTTGATTTCTGTGACATTGATAACAATGAAGGAAGCATCTGTCCGAATGTCACTATCAATCTTGAATACTAAAAATAGGTTGTAACACCTTGGTATCTACCTAAAAGAAACCAATTTATGCGGTATCTGATGTTTTGGCAAGGAATTTAATATATCACAAAAACTAAATTGAAAGCCATGAGATACCTTTGGCGGTTGCTAAGAGTGACCGCCAGAAAGGAGAATACGTGTTAATAATTGAGGATAAAGGACAGAAAGAGGGCTTGCATATCCTTAAGAATAGATATTTCAAAAGCCACGATATGGAAGTCTTGCGTGCACCATTGCCGGTTGGAGATTACATAATTGCCACAGACAAGGTAGCGGATGTTATCCATAGAAAATCAGCTAGAAAAATGGAACTTAAAAAGATGGATTTTCTTGGCACATATGATGTTTCCGTTGACACGAAAAAGGACATGCAGGAAATTGTAGGGAATATCTGTGGAAAAGCACATCCGAGATTCCGTGACGAGTGTATTTTGGCGCAGAACAACGGAATTAAGCTATATGTGCTTATTGAAAATACAGACAAGGTGTATTCCGTCAATGATGTATTTACATGGCATAATCCTCGAGTAGACCGGTATAACAATATTGCATATATGCACACACTTGGAAAATTGCTGAATGTACCGCTACCGAAAACAAAGCCGACATCTGGCAAGGTATTGGCAAAAGCTATGTTGACAATGCAACTTAAGTATGGCGTTGAGTTCGTATTTTGTCGCCCGGAAGATGCTGGGGCAAAGGTTATTGAATTGCTTGGAGGTAGTGAAAATGGCGGAGAATAAGCGGTATTACTGGCTTAAACTGATGGATGATTTCTTTGATAGCAAACGAATCAAAAAACTCCGAAAGATGGCAGGCGGCGATACATACACGATCATATACCTTAAGATGCAGTTGTTGTCGTTGAAAAAAGGTGGCTATCTGGAATATTCCGGCTTGGAAGATGAATTTTACAAAGAGATCGCCCTTGATATTGACGAGGACGAAATCAATGTTCAAGTAACGATTCAGTATCTTCTTTCCTGCGGATTGCTTGAAACATCTGATTCTATCGAGTACAAATTACCATTTGTGCAAGATAACCTAGGAAGTGAGACGGCAAGTACTCGTAGAAGTCGTAAATCTAGGGAAAATGCACAAAAAGCGTTGCAGTGCAACAGTGGAGCAACGGAGTGCAACATTTTGCAACAAAATTGCAATGTAGAGATAGATATAGAGAAAGATATAGATACAGATATAGAGATAGAGAAAGAAAATACAAAAGAAAGCGTGCCTGCATCTGATTTGGACTTTGACGCGGAATGGGGATGGGAATACACAATCAATGCATATCCAAAGAAAACGTCGTTAACGTCTGCCAAGGTAGCATGGATGGACAAGCTTTTAGAAGTTATCGAGCCGAACAGGAAAGCCGTTGCAAAGCTGATATATGAGGCTACAGTGGCATATGTTACTGACTATATAGAGAAGAATCCGGATGATACAAATTATCGTTATATTCCGAAATATGGTGATTGGCTGAAAGAGGATTGCGATTACTGGATTCGTCAAGTTGAGAAACGAAAGCGAGGTGAGAGCAGTTGGCGGAAGCAGAAATTGGAGTGATCGGATGTGTATTGATTGACAATGATTCCATGTACAAGGTTTATAACAAATTAAAGCCGGAAATGTTTAGTACGGAATTTTGCCAAGATACTTTTGCTGAAATGCTTGCCATGTATGATCGTGGAGAAAACATTAATGTCGTTTCACTGTCTCAGACACTTGAAAACCACAAATGGGAGCCGGAAATAATTGCAAGCGAATTGAAAGAATGCATTTCTGTCACCCCAGTCTCAACGGCAATAAAAAGTTATGCGGATGCAGTTGTTAAAGATTGGCGAGCAAGAGAAACAAAAAAAATTTTTCAAGGAGTGAGCCTTAGACCGTGTGATATTGACAATTCTATAGCTGAAGTTCTCACGAAACTCGAAGAAATCCAAGAAAACAAAACCGTTCACTCAAAAACTATGAAGCAGATTGTTGCAGAAAATAAAGGGAATTATTTCAATGAGCATGTAGGCGAGGGATTGATAAAAACTGGATTTTATCGAACGGATGATTGCCTTGGCGGCTTGGAAGGCGGAGACGTTACTGTAATTGGCGCAAGACCGGGAGTTGGAAAATCTGCAATCGTTACGCAAATGATCGGGCAGATGGCAGAAAAGGATTACAACATTGGCTACTATAACCTTGAAATGAACGAATCACAGGTGTATGAGCGTTTCGTTTCTCGAATGTCTGAAATCGGTCTAACAAGGGTTCGCCGGGCAAAGGCTTTTCTTGGTGGGGAGAAAGAAGCATTCGACAAGGCGAATGAAACACTTTCCGGGTATAGCATCACTATTTCAACCGGCGCGAAGTCGGTAAGTGAAATTCGGGCAGAATGCAGGCACCAAAGATATGATGTGATCGTGATTGACTACTTGCAGTTAATCAAGGCTGATCGAAGATTCGGTAACCGTGCATCCGAGGTCGGAGATATTTCAAAAGCTATCAAAGCCTTGGCTATGGAACTGCATGTGCCAATTATCGTACTGTCTCAGCTTAATCGAATATCAGAGATGAGAGAAACAAAAGAGCCAACTATGGCAGAATTGAGAGAATCCGGAGACGTTGAGCAGGATGCATCAAACATTATCTTGTTATGGAATCTTGATGAAGATGGTAAATATAAGGGATGGAAAATTGAAAAACAAAGGCAGGGAACGCATTTAAAAGAAGTTCTCCAATTTGACGGCGATCACATGAGATTCATTGAGCGAACCGAAACCATTGAACAGATTCAAGCACGGATGCGACAGAAAGACGGTTTCCGAGAAGTATGTGGCAGCACACCATTTGATTAAAAGGTGAATGATTATGGCAAGTAAGAAATTTGAAAAAGGTTCCGAAGAATGGCAGTTTTTTAATGACTATTATAAATTCCGGCAGCAGTTTTATGAAGCTGATAACGAAGATGAGTGGTTCCAAGGAATGATGGAAGCAGGGGAAATGCTAATTAAAAAATATGCACGGACAAATATATCAAAATATGTTCAAAGTCTTGTATTTAGCCATTTTGAGGATGTAGAGAGGAGATGGAAGAGCAAATGAGTAATGCACTGGCAAGAAAGAAAAAGCGGATGCAGCCACTTGGATATTCCAAGAGTGAACTGATCGGAATACAGAGACACGCCAAGGCACAAAGCAATGCGGATTATCTAATAGAGGAATCCTATTATAACGTCCGTATGATGGCATATCAGGCACTGCATGATAAGTTCGGATTCGGACACAAAAGAATCATAAAGGTTGAGCAGACCATTGATGCATATGTGGAGAATGCAAAGGATGGAACGACAGGCGAGGAACTTGGTTTTTATCTGAAAGATAAATGCAAGATTGACGTGCGAAAGGAAACAAATAAGATTCCGTATCGTGAGAGTTTTTATCTGGTAGAGAGAAAGATCGCACCGAACTGCATGATACAGGCAAATAAGTTTTTACTGGCACAGGTATTTAATTATTTTGCTATGTTGGGTGTCTGCCTTAAAACACAGTTTAAATTTTCGGGAAATCAGATCAGACAGGTTTATGAGAGAATCAGATATTTGATTAACTGCCTTGCTACCGGATATGAAACCATGACGGGGATCGCAAGTGTACTGGAATGGGAATGTAAGTACATTGATAAGCGGTTTATCGGAAAGACGTATGAAATATAGGAGGAATGGTTGATGGACAAGTTAGCTGTGGAACTGCAGGATGGATATTTTGTGGAGATTGATTCTCTGAATCACACCCTGAGACAGAGATATGCCGGACAGGATAAGGACGGCAATGAAAAAGAAAGCGTTCGAACAATCGGATATTTTGGAGACATGAAACAGTGCATTAAGGCTTTGTTAGAGCGTTATCCGAGTGAGTTATCCGAAAAGGCGCAGATTTCCTTTAGTGAATACTTGGAACTGTTGGATAAGGCTTATACGAGGTCAGAACAGCTTGTGAACAGGATCGGAAAGGAGCAGGAAAATGCTGAATAGAGAAAAATATGCGGAAGAGATTTTGAATATTGCGTGTGATGGAGGCAATATTGCGTTAATTAATGGAAAACTGGAAAAATGCAGGGGAGTCTGCGATAAATGCGATTTTTGCGATAATGACATTAGAAATGCTGGTCGTTGCAGAGAAAAAGCAAAAGAATGGGCGAACAGCCAGTATATTGATTGGAGCGAAGTTCCAGTCGATACACCGATTTTGGTCAGAGATTCTGAACTTTTTGCGTGGAGCAAAGAACATTTTGCAAAATATGAAGATGAAACGGTTTATACATGGGATTACGGAAAAACGTCATGGAGCACATATGACGGTAAAATGAGTAGCTATAAATATGCTATGTTGCCGGAAAGTGAGGATCAGAATGAAAATAAGCAGGATTAAAAACCGGATATCTGAGGTAGCAACAGAAGCCTGTGGGTATTCTCCTCTAACAAAAGTGGTTTCGGAGGAAGAGATCAACAGAATTTTGGAGCAGGAAAGCGGATGGATTCCATGCAGTGAGCAGATTCCAGAAGAACCGGAAGAAAATCCGTTATTTGAGGGAAAATGTCTTGAAGTGTATTTGGTAACAACAAAATACGGAAGTAGTGAGCAAGACAAGGTATACCCATTTAGAGCATTTTGGAATGGAATTAATTTCACGGATGGAATGAATATTCTGGACGTTATTGCTTGGATGCCGCTACCAGAGTCATACAGAGAAAGTGAGGGATAGCAATGGAATATGGCTATATCAGAGTTTCTTCCAAAGAGCAGAACGAAGCCAGACAACTTGATGCATTGCATAAACAGGGCATAGAGGACAAAAATATCTATATGGATAAACAGTCGGGTAAGGATTTTAACCGCCCGAAATATAAAATCCTTTATCGCAAACTGAAAAAAGGAGATGTACTGTACATAAAAAGTATTGACCGGATGGGAAGAAACTATGATGAAATTATACAGGAATGGCGCCGAATCACACGTTTTCGTGAAGCTGATATTGTGGTGTTGGACATGCCGCTGCTTGACACGAGGCGGGGGAAAGACCTTATGGGTACATTCCTGAGTGACATTGTATTGCAGGTGCTTTCCTTTGTGGCAGAGAATGAGAGAACCAATATCCGGCAGAGGCAGGCAGAGGGAATTGCGGCAGCAAAAGCCAGAGGTGTGAAATTTGGCAGACCATCAATTCCATTGCCGGAGAATTTTGACCAGATGCGTAGGAATTGGAGAGCCAGACACATCACAATAGAGGACGCGGCAAGGGAGTGCGGAATGTGCACAAAGACATTTTATAGTAAGGCGGTAAAAGCAGAAATGGAGGAAAATGATGCAGAATAGATTTTTATGCCGTGGAAAGCGGATTGATAACGGCGAATGGGTGGAGTGGAATATGCTTACAGGTATTCCGCATGATGTACATATTTTGGATAACACCATCTGCCAGTGTACCGGACTTAAGGATAAGAACGGCAAGCTGATCTGGGAGAATGACGTTTGTGATAGAAAAGAAGAATATCCGGAAATTGTAAAATATAATAAGGGCGATTGGACGCTTGATTATAGTTACTCAAAAGATAGAGAAAGCGGATATTGCTACTGTAATTTAGGATTTTACGTACTCGAACGAAAGTGTGTAGAAGTTATCGGCAACGTTTTTGATAATCCGGAACTGTTGGAGGTGTAGGATGCCGAGAACCATAGCGTATAGAGCAGGAGGATTTACAAATTGTGGAATCAGTTACACAAAATTCAGTCAGGAGGAATTGGCAGAAATGAAAGATAGAGTCATGACGGAGAGTGAATCAATAACAAAAAAATATTGCAGTACATGTAAATACTACGCTGAATATGAGGGCGTTTGTTGCAATGGAGACAGTGAACACTGTGCAGATTTCCGTGGACTGGATGATACATGTGAGAAATGGAAGGAAAACGAAGAATGAATGAAGAACTTAAGCCATGCCCGTTCTGCGGCGGAAACGCAATGTTCTTAACCATTACAAATAAGTCATCACATTCGGCTGTTGGGGTAATGTTCAAAATCAAATGTATGAAATGCGGAACAGAACTTCCAAAAAGCTATGAATGTGAGATGTACATGGATCAGGACGGAGGCATCAGAACAGGGAAAGACGAGCGAACGAAAGCAACTACAGATTGGAACAGGAGGGCAAACGATGAGACTGATTGATGCGGATGCACTAAAGAAAGATTTAAAATCGGTTACTTTAAGCAATGGAACTTTAGTAAATACAAATGCAGTATTGTATTTACTAGAAGAATATCCGACGGCTTATGATGTAGACAAGGTTGTGGAGCAGTTGGAAGATAGAAGCACATTGTCAAGACCGGTTGGATGGACTAAATCGTATGAAATTATAACGCTGAAAGATGCAGTAGAAATCGTGAAAGGCGGTGGAGTAGATGGCTAAAGCAGTATTGATTATGGATATGCCGGAATCATGTGATATGTGCGATTTCGTAGATGATGAGCAACCGCCAAGATACGGAGAAAAAACATTGTATTGTGGAATACCGGGAATGGGCGAGGACGTAACAGATTATATAGCATGTAGACCCGAATCTTGTCCCCTACGAGAGTTGCCGGAGAGAAAAGAAGAACTTCCGGTTGAAAAATACGAGTTTGGTGGACTGGGAAAAGCGTTTACATCTGGTTGGAACGCTTGCTTGGATAAGATTTGGAAAACTGATGGATTGAGAAAGGAGTAATGACAGAAGCCTTGGTAGACCAAGGTTGACCGCCTAAAGGTGAAGAAAGGCGAGAACAAAAGGAATTTAATTAGCGGTGTCGTATGGCACTATTGGGAGCCGTAATTCCTTATCCACGGACACAGAGCAATCTGTTAAGTGGTTGTCATGAAAAGATTAAAAGTATGTTGGGTAAGTGCAGGTATCAGTAGTTTTATGGCTGGATATTTAGCCGGTGATGTAGACGAATGGATTTACATAGATATAGCTGACCAACATCCGGATAGTATCAGATTCATTAAAGATTGCGAAAATGCAATCGGTAAAAAAATACAGATATTAAAATCAAAAGAATACCGGCGCGTGGAAGATTGTGTAAGAGCCTTTGGTGGTTTCAGAAATCCAGCGAATGGATTCGCACCTTGCACGAACTGGTTGAAAAAGAGGGTGAGAAAAGAGTGGGAAGAGCAGCATAAGGACTGTGAGTTGACTTACGTCTGGGGGTTCGATCTTAAGGAAAGGGATAGAGCCGAGCGGACGATAGAAGCCAATCCGCAGGCTGCACATGAATTTCCACTCATAGAAAAGAATTTATCAAAAGAAGAAGTGCATGGACTGTTTGAATGGACTTTTGCATTTGCCCGACCTTTGATGTATGACCTTGGATATCCAAATAACAATTGTATTGGATGCATTAAAGGTGGTATGGGTTACTGGAATAGAATCAGAAAAGATTTTCCAGAGGTATTCATTGGTCGGGCGAAGTTGGAAAGAGAAGTAGGACATTCAATCCTTAAAGATAAAGACGGACAAGTTTATTTAGATGAACTTGATCCGGACAGAGGAAACATGAACACGGAAATATTTCCAGATTGTGGAATAATGTGTTATTTAGCACAGTAGTAAGATTAAAGAAAGGAGCCGGAACCTATCCGGATAAAAGGCGCGCCGGGTTCCTTTAAAAAAATGATACATGGAGAATTGATAGTTGACAATTTTGCCGGTGGGGGCGGTGCTTCCACTGGAATAGAACTTGCAACCGGATATAGCGTAGACATTGCAATCAATCATGATCCAGAAGCAATTAAGATGCATAAGGCGAACCACCCGAACACGAAGCATTATTGTGAAAATGTGTGGGCGATTGATCCAGTCAAGGCATGTAACGGGCATCCTGTCGGACTTGCCTGGTTTTCCCCGGACTGCAAACATTTTAGCAAAGCAAAGGGTGGCAAGCCAAAAGATAAGAATATCCGTGGTCTTGCGTGGGTAGCCTGCCGATGGGCGGGACTGGTACGACCGAGAGTAATTATGCTTGAAAATGTGGAAGAGTTCAAAACATGGGGACCATTGAACCGGAAGCATCATCCGATCAAGAGTAAGCAGGGAAAGACATTTGAAAAGTTCGTGCAACAGCTTACCGATTTGGGATATGAAGTACAGTTTAAAGAGTTGGTTGCAGCCGATTACGGAGCACCTACCATGCGGAAGAGACTTTTCATGATTGCTCGGTGTGATGGCAAGCCGATTATTTATCCAGAGCCGACACATGCACCGGCAGACAGTGAAGAGGTAAAGGCAGGATTGAAAAAACCTTATGTTGGAGCATACACGCAGTTGGATTTTTCATTGCCCTGTCCAAGTATCTTCGATACTTCGGAAGAAATCAAGGAGAAATACGGCATCCGGGCAGTAAGACCACTGGCACAAAAGACGATGGACAGGATAGCCAGAGGATTTATAAAATTCGTTTTGAATAATCCAAAGCCTTTTATCATTCAGTGTAATCATGGCGGTGAGCGTAGACCGAATGATATCAGAGAGCCGATGCCTACCATAACCGGAAAGCACGGGTACGGGATTGTGGAGCCGTATATGGTGCAGATCGGGCAGACAGGGTTCACAAAGGACCGGAGTAAGGATGTGAGGGAGCCGCTCACAACGATTGTAAGCAAAAATGAGCATTGTCTGATTGAACCAATGCTTGCACCATACATGGGAACGAATACGACAAATCATCCGGGCGGAAATTGCAGAGATCCGATACATACGATCACCACAGGTAATCAACAATGCCTTATTAGCCCGACGCTTATTCAGTACCATTCAGAAACAGCAAAGGACGAAGTAAGAGGGCAGTTGATTGAAGAACCTATTATGACAGTTGATAGCTCTAATAGATACGGACTGGTAACATCGTTTCTGCATAAATATTATGATGGTGGTTACAAAGGTGCAGGAGAAAGTATGGAGAAGCCGCTACCGACAGTGACAGCATGGGATCATAACAGTGTGGTTACGGCGAATTTAATTCAGATGAACAATCACTGTGATGGAAGAGATATGCGTGATCCTATTCCGACAATTACCGCCGGTGATGGACATTTTGGAGAGGTCAGGGCATTTCTTGTGAAATACTATGGACAAGGAACGGGACAGGATCTGAAAGAACCGCTTGATACAATACCAACGCATGACAGATTTGGACTGGTGACAATCAATGGTGTGGATTATCAGATTGTAGATATCGGACTGCGGATGCTGGAGCCGAGAGAGTTATATGGATGCCAAGGATTCCCGGATGATTACATAATAGACCATGATTATACCGGAAAGACCTATCCGAGAAGCGAACAGGTGCGAAGATGCGGCAATGCAGTATGTCCGCCAATACCTGCAGCACTGGTCAGAGCAAATTTGCCAGAATTGTGTGTTGCAGAGCGGATGCCAAATATGCAGATAGAAGCAGAGCAGACCGGACAGCTCCGGTTTGCGTAAACCTTAAATTTTTCGGAGGTGTTGCCATGAATTTATTTGAAAAAGTAAAATGCAAAGGCTTTTATAAGCCATTTAAAGACGGAAGATGGCTGTATCTCGACAGGAAAACATTAACTGCTGATGCAATGGACAATAATCTGGCAGATGGAAACAATGATGGCACTGTCGAAAAAAATGTTGAATATATCGAGAAAACTTATTTCAAACACGTTGATAAGAATTTCACAGGTGTAATTGTTGGATATAAGGATATTGTCATCAAAGGCTATCTTGATGCGATTTATGAAGATGAATGTGATGTAGGTATCGGAGTCATTCCAGAAGCGTTTTATGTATCGAAAAGAGCAAAAGAAACGGTAAAATGTGCTGTTGTTTATTATGCGAACAATTTAAAACATTATGTTCCATTGGAAGATTTGGAGGTGCTGTCATGATACAGACAGCAGAAGATAAAGTGAAAGAGTACTGCCAGTGCATCCGCAGAGAAATAGAACACTGGAAAGTTATCAATCAGAACGGGTGTAAAGATCCGTTCTGGTCCGATGGATGCAATATGAATCTGACACGGAATCATATCATTTATTATCAGTCAAAGATGCGCGAGGCCTGCACAGAAAATCAGTTGTCATTACCGGAGGAATGTTATTTTTCCATACCGCCGGAAGTGGACAATAATTATATGGCGAATCTTAAGCAGAAACCACGGGTTGAGAGATTATGCCAGTTGGGAAGAATCACAACCGGACACGCTTATCAGTACGACGAGAACCAGATGAGTTTATTTTAGAACCAGATAACAAAACCAAGCGATCATCATACCACCTCCCGTAATAGTATATGCTGCGGAGGTGGGAGATGATATGGAAAGAGAGGGGCACAGATGGATTGGAATTATGACATGGACAGTTGTCCGTTAGATACAAAGGTTTTCTTATTGTCAGCAAACGACAACCTACTTTTGCCACAGCGTGAATTTGTTGGCACTCTTATGTGCAAAGGACATTCTGTTACAAGAGGTAAGTGCTTTAGTGGAGATCCAGAGTATTTTTATAGAAGTAAAATTGTTGCGTGGAAGAAATATAATGCAGAAAGAGAGGAATAATTGCATGAAGTATACGGTAGAACTGACAGAAAACGGAATTAATGAAACATTGGAATTGAATGGAATAACTTACAGAAAAGAATGGACAAGGTTGGAAAATGGTTTACTTCAGTGCTCACAGAAAGATTTCTCGGAGCAGATGAGAGAGAATGGACATGATGGAGACCTTATAGAGAGAGTAGCAGAAGTATTTGACAGCTTTTTGGCAGGAGACGTAGATGATATCAGGGATTGTTATGATTAAGGAGAACGTGTAATTATGCTCAATAGCAAGGTATATACAAAAAAGTGTGTGATCTGCGGAAAAGAATATAAATCAATATCAGTCAGAGCACTTACCTGTGGGAAAGATTGTAGAAACGCATATAACAGGGAGAAACGTAGAGAGCAGAGAGAAAAGACGCACAACAACGGCAAGCTGAATGATGTATTGGAAAAGGCAAGAGAAGCCGGCATGAGCTACGGAAAATATGTGGCAATGATGGACGGTACACCGAAGATCTGGAAGAGAGAAGAATAAAATATTGGAGGATAGTGGCTTATGAAGTTTTCAAAACTGACTAAGCCAGAGCTTGAAACAATTATTGAAAACGCCAATTTCACGGAGCAGGAAGAAGAAATATTTTATCTTCTTGCCCGTGGACTTATTTCAAAAGAAATAGCCATGAGACTATGCGTATCAACAAGAACAGTGGAAAGAAGAATTTTTGATATTAAACAGAAAGTAAAAAAGTTAGAAGGTGAGTTAAACGGGAAATCTTTCAAATAGTGAGTTGTTGAATATTGCCATCGAAAATGGTATTATCAACATAGACACCATTCAGAAAAAAATTGAAATGAACGAAAGGAAAAAATTTATTGAAAAACACACTTACAGCATTTGGCAAGGAAAAGATGGAAAGTTTTACACATATTTGCCAGATGAAGATAATAAGAGAGGAAAGAGACTTGTAAAGAGAACATCTGAAAAAGCAATTGAAGATGAAATAGTAAAGTTCTATAAAGCTAAGGAGGATGAACCTACAGTTATTCAGGTATATTCTAATTGGATTTCTGAAAAACTTGAATATGGTGAAATAACAAGACAGACAAAGGACAAGTACGAGACAAATTTTAAAAGATTTTTTGAAAATAAGTATTTGCCGATTGCAAATAGAAAAATCCGGTACATTGATGAAGAAATATTGGAATCATTCATAAAAACAGCTATTTCAAAACTGGAACTTACGCAAAAAGCTTATTCTGATATGCGGATATTGATTAACGGAATTTTCAAATATGCAAAGAAAAAACATTATACCAGCCTGAGCATAACCAGTTTTATGGGTGATTTGGAAATTTCGGAAAAGTCATTTAAAAAGAACCATAAGTCAGACTGCGAATTGGTATTTTCTAAGGATGAGGAACTTTTAATTGAACGATTTGTAATGGAAGATGAGCCTACATTGATAGAACTTGGCATTATTTTGGCATTTAAAACAGGATTGAGAGTTGGGGAAATATCTACCCTCTCATGGTCTGATGTCGGAGAAAATAAGATACATATATCAAAGACAGAAATAAGATATAGAGATGATAATGGCAAATATGTATTTGATGTTCAAAATTTTCCTAAAAGTGATGCCGGGTTTAGAGATGTTATAATTACCGCAGATACCAAAGAACTTATGAGAAAAATAAAAATGCTCAATCCATTTGGGCAATATATTTTTATGAAAAACGGTAAACGAATAAAAGGTCAGGCATTTACAAGGCGGCTATATGTGATATGTGATAGAATAGGAATTGGTGAACGTTCAATTCACAAGGCAAGAAAGACATATGCAACAAAGTTGATAGATGGAAATGTTCCAGAATCGGTAATAAAAACACAAATGGGGCATACAGATATCAGAACAACTCTCGATCATTACTATTTTAATAACAAGACAGAGAGTGAAATGCAGGAATATATTGCAAAAGCATTATCAATGTAAAAGGTAACACGAGGTAACACCTTTGGAGATAAAGAAATTCAGTATTTATGCGGGTTTGAGAGAATTTATACCGAGTTCGAATCTCCCTTCCGCTACTTCAAGACCTCAGAGATTCTGAGGTCTTTTGTTGTATCCCGGCAAAATTTTTGATATAATAAGTGTATGATACGAATCCTATACAGGCAGAATTCAATTTTACTTTTAAAGATGCAGGAGAGGAGAACTATGAAACAAAAATATAAGAAGCTGGCATTTTTCATATTATTACTAAGTATGCTTACCGGCTGTATGTTATTGAGTGGCTGTACGGAAAATAAAGAAAATGGATCACAGAGCAGCTATATTGTAGATTCGGATGAGCTGCAGGATACAGAAAATCAGATGGAATTCGTACCGGGTTCTATGAAAGGTTCAAAACAGGAGGAAACGTCGGAAAACGAAGAACAGGGTCAGACAGAGCAAAGTCGTCAGACTGTCGCGGAAGAAAATGATGCGGAGCAGGCAAAGACGGCAGGTAATCTGGAAGTACATTTTATAGATGTGGGACAGGGGGATGCGACTCTGATCAAATGTGATGGTCATTCTATGCTGATCGATGCGGGAAATAATGATAAAGGTACACTTGTACAGAATTATCTGCAGCATCAGGGAGTGGAGACACTTGACTATGTGATCGGCACGCACCCGGATGCAGACCACATCGGAGGAATGGATGTCGTTCTTTATAAATTTGACTGTAAGACGATCATCATGCCGGATGTTGCAAATAACACGCGCACTTATGATGATGTTGTGCAGACGATGAAAAATAAGGGATATAAGACCACTTATCCGGTTGTTGGGGAAACATATACGATCGGTGGAGCAGCATTTACGATCATTGCTCCAAACAAAGAGTATGGAAATGATATGAATTCCTGGTCGGTCGGCGTCCTCTTACAGAATGGAAACCACCGGTTTTTGTTTACCGGGGATGCGGAAGAGGGAGCAGAACAGGATATCCTGCAGAATGGCATCGATATCTCGGCGGATGTCTATAAGGTTGCACACCATGGAAGCAATACGGCAACATCCCAGGCATTTCTTGATGCAGTACATCCGACGTATGCGGTAATCAGTGCTGGGGAAGGCAATTCTTATGGACATCCGCATGCGGAAGTATTAAACAGACTCCGTGCAGCCGGAGTATCTGTTTTCCGCACGGATGAGCAGGGAACGATCGTTGCCTCGTCAGATGGGACAACACTTACCTGGAATATGTCTCCATCAGAGAGCTGGCAGGCAGGGGAAGCAAAAAAGAGCCAGAACACAGAAAAAAGTGAAAAAGCAGCTGACAGCCAGAATAATGCAGAAACAGATGCAGCCGTAAGTAATCCGACAGACCAGACGGATGGAAATTCGGATGTGATCGTTCACATCACGAAAACGGGAGAAAAATATCACTCTGCCGGATGTCAGTATTTAAGAAAAAGTGATATTGAAGTGACATTATCAGAGGCAAAAGCAAGAGGACTTACACCGTGTTCAAAGTGTAATCCACCACAGTAAAAATATTAATAGAAGGGAAAAGAAAAATATGCGCGTAGGAATGGGATATGATGTTCATAAATTAGTGGAGGGCAGGGACCTGATCATTGGAGGGGTAAAGATCCCACATACATTAGGACTTTTGGGACACTCGGATGCAGATGTACTGCTTCATGCCATCATGGATGCACTGCTTGGGGCAGCAGCACTTGGAGATATCGGAAAGCATTTTCCGGATACGGATCCGAAATATAAAGGGATTTCAAGCATGAAACTGTTGGAACATGTGGCGGGACTGATCGCCGAAAAAGGTTATATTGTGGAAAATATCGATGCGACGATCATCGCACAGAAACCAAAGATGCGTCCACATATCGAACAGATGGAGAAGAATATTGCAGCAGCACTTAAAATATCAGAAGATCAGATCAATGTGAAAGCGACCACAGAAGAGGGACTGGGATTTACCGGAACGGAACAGGGAATCTCTGCGCAGGCAATCTGTGCACTGACAACGATCTATGAGAGCAGTGTCAGCGTGGCGGATTCTGCAGGAGGCTGTGCGGGCTGTCCCGGACGTGCCTGTGGAAGATAAAAGTATAAATAAAATATAAAATGTATTGACACGATCATAAAAATAAGATATGATAAACCATATTTTGGCGAATTGAAATGAGACTCAGATATATTTTTTGTAAGGACATCAGTGGATATTCAAAACAAGGATATATATTGGGTCTTTTTATGTACAAAAGAAGGGAAAATGAGTATATGAAAAAAAGGACGATACGTTTCTGTTGTGGAGTTATGGCTGCGGGCCTGCTGATCTGTGGCATACCGTCTGGGGGAGCAGAGAGAGTAACCCAAAATCATTTGCTGTGGAATGTGGCTGCGGCGGCTGAGACAGCAGTTACAGTGTCGAATGAGAATGAGTTTCTGTCGGCACTTGCACAAAAGCAGAAGAATATTGTTGTAACTGGAAGTTTTTCCGTCAGAGGTCAGGCAGAAGCGAGCGGACAGATGATGCCTGTTGAGATACCAGACGGGACAGTGATTACTGGAAATAATACAGGAAGTATTACGTTCAGCGGACCAATCCAGATCATGGGAGACGGTGTTGTGATCCGGGATATCCAGATTGGTTTTATCTCTACCAATAGTATGAATTCTGTGCCGCATCGTGAGATTTTTCTTGCAGGGCACAGCCTTACACTGGATAATGTAAAAACATATTTGCCGGGAGGAGGGGACGCCAGCCTGGGTGGTTTTGGCGGCACAGAAAAAGAACTTCTTCCAACCATCTATGCAGGAGGATATCACAGTAATACAGCGGTGGGGACGAAAGCGTCACTCACAGTTGTAAATGCAAACAGTGATACAATGTTCCAGAATATCTATATGGGACATAAAGCGTCAGCAGGTGAGAGGACTGCCTATACGGGGAGTGTGGAGTTAAATCTGGACGCAGATGCAAAAGTGCGGGATATTATTTCGGCAGAGGACACAACATCTGCATCACTTGTTTTTTCAGGTGGACAAAATGGAACGGATGAGATCAGCATTTCAGGGATCAAAGGAAATGCCAACACGGTGTTGACTGTAAAAAATTGTGCTGTGTCAGGTGTCGTTACAACAGGGATTAAAGATATTGTTTTAGAGGCAGGAGGAAGACTGCAGCCGAAAGATGAAACAGCGCAGTTAAACAATATTACACTGAAAAACGGTGGTTGTCTGGATCTTACAAAAATAATAGATGCTCAGGTAAAGGGCAATTTCACAAGTGGTGGCAGTGCGGCAAAGGGAAAGCTTGTTCTTGATCAAAATGGATACGTTCAGATCAATGGACAGGTAAGCGGTGTTACACAGTTTCAGGTGGGAAGTCATGCTATATCTGGTAATCTTTTAAATGAGCATACCTATATCATAGCAGAGAACGGAACAGCAGGAAATTTTGTGTTATCAGATAAAGATATCAATAACAACTATAGCCTGGTCTGCAAAAATGGGATATGGACAGCGTATCGCAATTATGTACCGGAGAAACGTGAACTTGAAAGTATCGAGATAAAATCCTGCCCGAAAAATGTTTACACCGGTAATATTCCGGCAGACATTACAGATAAAACTGATGATGCGCCATATCTGGATGTGATATGGAAGGATCAGTATGGAGAAGATTACACGTTTGATGAAGTTGCAAATGAATATGATGGCTATGGATTTTATAATCATATGATACTAATCCGCTCTGATGACTGGAATAGTGATGATGAAGAAATTCAACAGAAAATGGACTGGGGAAACCCAATCTATCTGGATGTGGATAAAAATGAGTCAGACCGCTATTATCTGATTGCATATGGTGAAGTGAAAACAGGAAAATACACCTTATTATTATGTTCGGAGCCGTTTGATGATCTTGATACTGTGGCAGATGTAAAAGCACTGAAAGATACCGTGTTGGCGGAAAAGGAAATAATATTCACAGATGAACCAGGTGTATCACATCAGCATGTGGAGGGCGAGCCGGTAAAAGAAAACGAGATAGCTGCGACCTGTACCCAAAAAGGAAGCTATGATAAGGTAGTTTATTGTAAGGATAAAGATTGCGGGGAAGAGCTTTCCCGTGAGAACATAACGGTTCCAGCATCAGGACACAAAAAAGGAGAGCCGGTCACTGAAAATCGCGTGGAAGCGAAAGTGGGTGTGGAAGGAAGCTATGAAAAAGTAATGTATTGCACCACATGTCATGAGGAGTTAAGCAGAGAAAAAATAGTGATTCCAGCCCTGAAAGAGCCGGACACAGAAGAGCCGGGAACAGAGACACCGGCACCGGAACCGGATACAGAAGAGCCGGGAACAGAGACACCGGAGCCGGACACAGAGAAACCGGTGCACAAACACAGTTATGTGTTGAAAAAAACGACAGAGGCAACCTGCATGAAAGAGGGAGAAAAAATTTATTCCTGTGCATGTGGGGACAGTTATACAGAAAAAATTGCAAAGAAGTCCCATACACCGGAGAAAAAACTGACACCTGCAAAACCGGGCAGCAATGGAAAGAATGTGACCATGTGCAGCTTGTGCAAAACAGTATTGAAACAGGTGAAAATCAATGCACCAAAGACGGTAAAATTGTCGAAAGATCATTACAGTTATGATGGAAAAGCGAAAAAACCTGCCATCAAAGTGACGGATAATAAGGGAAAAGTGATTTCAGGCAGCTTTTATAAAGTCTCGTATCAGAATAATAAAAAAGTCGGAAAAGCAACAGTGACCGTGAAGTTTCAGGGAAATTATTCGGGAATACTGAAAAAGACATTTGAAATCTGTCCAAAGGGAACTTCTATTTCAAGTGTAAAATCCGGGAAAAAATCCATGACTGTGAAATGGAAGAAACAGGCATCACAGACGAGCGGCTATGAGATAGTATATACAGCAGATGCATCGTTTGGAAAAAAAAATACGAAGACGGCTGTGATCAAAAGTAATAAGACGACAGTGAAAGAAATCAAAGGATTAAAACCGGGAAAGAAATATTATGTAAAAGTACGTACATATAAAGAAGTAAAGTCCGGTACAAAAAAAGTGAGGATCTACTCAGACTGGTCAAAGAAAAAAGCAGTTCAGATAAAAAAATAGTTCAGATAAAGAAACCGGATGAAAGAAAAACAATGGTCAGATGAATGATAAGTAACATCTGACCGTTGTTTTTTTACAGGGTTTGATGTTTTTTGATACGTCTTTTTATGCTTTCCACATCAATCGGTTCAAAAATGAGATCATTGATCAGATCAGATAATATGGCATTTCGAATCTGAGTCAGATTACCCTCTTTGCAGATTGCGATAATGGGAGTTGACGAAGCCCAGGACTCATGACTTAATTCATCCCACAATTGCCTGCCATCATCTCCGGTTTCGGATACATCTATGAAAACGGCAGGAACATGGTTATTTTTATCCATAATGGCATAGCGTATTTCCGTAACGGAAGATACTTTTATGAGTCTGTCCGGGTAAGAATATGCAAATTTTAAAGTGGAAGCAACATTTCTGGAATGTGTATATAATAAAATATTTTTCATGGCAGTGTCTGGTTTCTGTGCAGAAACACCATACTCGGAAAAACATTGTTTCCCGGATTTTTTTGAATTCCCAAGTGCAGTGTCTGCTTTCTGAAAAAGTGTTGTGTAGGAAGTTTCATAAGGCTCTGTGAATGCAATACCGATACTGATCGTAACGTTTTCAGGAATGGATAAAGCTTCTTTATCTAAAATTGCATCTAAAAGTTCCTGTGCTTTTTCATAGACAGCCTGTCTGGAGGCTATATCCCGCATAAAAGCAACAAATTCGTCTCCGCCGATGCGTCCGATAATGTCGGAACCGGAAAAATGAGATGCAAGAATACCGGCTACGACAGAGATTGTATGATCGCCCATTTTATGCCCAAAGATGTCATTGACAGCTTTGAAATTGTCGATATCTATGGCAAACAATGCATGTAATTCTTCCGGAGTGGATAAAAGTATGTGGGAAATGGCGTGCTCTGCTGTGGCCTTATTCAGCAGATGCGTCATCTCATCCACTTCTGATTTAATCCGCAGAGCTTCCTGTTTTTGTAAAATATGATTCAGTCTGCGGTTCGTCTTTAAAATATTGTCAATACGGTGACGTGCAATGGCAGGTTCAGTGGGTTTACTGAGAAAGTCGCTTGCGCCTAATTCGAAAGCTTTCGTCTGTACTTCCGGAGTGTCGGTGGTTGTCAGAACCACGACTGGAATTTGTTTAAACTCCGGCATTTCCTGGCGGTGTTTTAAAACATCGAAACCATCCATTCCCTGCATGACAAGATCTAAAAGGACAAGGTCAATCATATTTTTTTTATCTTTGATCATCTGCAGACATTCCTCACCGGAAGATACTTCAAGAATATTGAAGGCCGGAGAGAATATTTCATTTAAAACGGCACGCTGTAAGCGTGAATCATCTACGATTAGCAAAGTTTCTTTTGACTGTTCCATATTAAAAAATCCTTCGTATCAGTTATAAATTATCCCCCTGAAAACCACAGGATACTATCTATAATGTAACATGGAAAATGGTTGTGTGCAATGAGAAAAAGACTGAGAAAAAATAAAACCGTTGACAAATCGGGGGTAAGTGCATAAACTAGAGTAAGCGAATCAACTTACCAGTAAAAATATGATAAGGGCGTTGAGCGGGAAGAGTAAGAAATCAGAGTGCTGACAGAGAGAAACTGCCATCGGCTGCAAGCAGTTTTCAGAAAGAGATTTCCGAAGTGCCTCCGTGAGCCTGTCCGGGGAAACGGTTTGTCTGCCAGTACAGTATCCGGATACGAGTAACACGCGTTAAGTGTATTGAGTGAGGATCAAAAGATCCTTAAGTTAGAGTGGAACCACGGATCATTTCGTCTCTTAGAGATGAAATGATCCGTTTTTCATGATAATGGAATGTTCGCGGATCGTACATTCTATTATTTGGTTAAGGAAAGGGGATGCCAGTTTTGGGAATCATCAGTCATATTAAGGAAGAATTTACAGTGATAAAGGAGCGGGACCCGGCGATCAAATCGCCGATGGAGGTATTGCTTTATCCGAGTTTTCGGGTTATGTTGAGCTACAGACGTGCGCATAAGCTGTATTTAAAAGGACATTTCTTCTGGGCGAGATTTATTTCACAGCGGGCAGCGAGAAAAACAGGAATTGAGATACATCCGGGAGCAACGATCGGGAAAGGATTTTTTATTGATCACGGAAGTGGTGTGATCATTGGAGAGACGGCGATCGTTGGGGACAATGTTACTCTGTATCAGGGTGTGACACTAGGCGGTACCGGAAAAGAGACCGGAAAACGTCATCCGACGATCGGGGATAATGTTATGATCAGTGCGGGTGCAAAGATCATCGGTTCCTTCACCGTTGGAGAAAATTCCAAGATCGGAGCGGGAAGTGTGGTCATAGAGGAAGTGCCGCCAAACTGTACCGTAGTTGGTGTTCCGGGAAGAATCGTAAAACGTGACAATGTGAAGATGCCGCGCAGTGATATGGATCAGTGCCATCTGCCGGATCCGGTCAAAGAGGATATTACTGTACTGCAGAGGGAAAATGCAGAACTGGTCAACCGTGTGCTTGATTTAGAGCAGGCAGTCCGGATTTTAAGTGCTGATGCACAAAAAACAAAATAAATTGCATTTTGCTCCGCAAAACAAGGAGTAAAATCCTCTGCTCATCAGAGGATTCGCATTTTGCTCCGCAAAACTAAAGGAGGATTATTTAAATGGAAAATAAATTTCAATTTTACAACACACTGACAAGAAAAGTAGAAACGGTGATCCCGCATGAGGATGGAAAGATCGGCATGTATACCTGTGGACCGACCGTATACCATTTTGCACATATCGGCAACCTCAGAAGTTACATCATGGAGGATGTATTGGAAAAATCACTCCGCTATGTCGGATATGATGTAAAACGTGTTATGAATATCACGGATGTGGGACATTTATCTTCCGATGCAGATACCGGGGAAGATAAAATGTTAAAAGGTGCAAAAAGAGAGCACAAAACAGTGATGGAGATCGCAAAATATTATACAGACGCTTTCTTTAGTGACTGTAAGAAGTTAAATATCAAGACACCGGATGTTGTGGAGCCGGCAACGAACTGTATCCCGGAGTTCATCCATATGATCGAGGTGCTGCTCGAAAAAGGTTATGCTTATGTGGCAGGTGGAAATGTTTATTTTGATACATCCAAATTAGACGATTATTATGTATTTTCTTCCCAGAGCGAAAAAGAGCTGTTAGTCGGTGTACGCGACGATGTGGAAGAGGACGTAAATAAGAAAAATAAAAATGATTTTGTACTCTGGTTTACAAAGTCAAAATTTGAGGATCAGGCGCTTAAATGGGATAGCCCATGGGGCGTTGGATATCCGGGATGGCACATTGAGTGCTCATGCATCAGTATGAAACATCTGGGCGAGTATGTAGATATCCACTGCGGCGGTGTAGACAATATTTTCCCGCACCATACCAATGAGATCGCACAGTCAGAGAGTTACCTTGGCCATACATGGTGTAAATACTGGTTCCATGTACAGCATTTAAATGATAAATCCGGAAAAATGAGTAAGTCCAAAGGGGATTTCCTTACCGTATCCCTGCTGCAGGAAAAGGGGTATGATCCGATCGTATACCGTATGTTCTGTCTGCAGTCCCACTATAGAAAACCGTTGGAGTTTTCCTATGAAGTATTAGATAATATGGCTGCAGCTTATAAAAAACTGACCAAACGAATCGCAGAATTAAAGGATGAGGGAACAGTACAGCAGGATAAATTTGATGCTTATAAGGCAAAATTTGAGGATGCGATCAGCAACGATCTAAATACATCGATGGCGATCACGATCATTTATGATCTGCTCAAAGATGATATGAACGATAAGACAAAACTTGCGCTGATCAATGATTTTGATAAAGTATTATCCTTAAATCTGACAACGGCACAGGCAGATGCAAAAGAGGAGATCGATGCAGAATTAGAAAGCTATGTACTTGCAAAGATTGAAGAACGAAAGGAAGCAAAGAAAGCAAAAGATTTTGCAAAAGCAGATGCAATCCGCGATGAACTGCTTGCAAAAGGCATTGTACTGAAAGATACCCGAGAAGGTGTGATCTGGCACAAAGCGTGAGAGAGAGGAAATGCCAATGCAGAAAGGAATAGACTCTTATATCAAAGAACAGTTCGGAATCAGTGAAGTGGATATCCGGACATATTCGCCTCTTACGTTAGCCTATATCGGAGATGGAATATTTGATCTGGTGATCCGGTCTGTTGTCGTAGGAAAAGGAAACACGAGAGCAGGAGAACTTCACAAGCGGACAAGCCAGATCGTAAAAGCACACACACAGGCGGAAATGATTGAAAAATTACTTCCGATGCTGACGGAGGAAGAAGCAGAAGTGTACCGTCGTGGAAGGAATGCAAAATCGCCGACAATGGCAAAAAATGCCACAATGTCTGATTACCGGAAAGCAACCGGATTTGAGGCGCTGATGGGATACCTGTATTTAAAAGATGAGTTTGAACGTCTGGTGGAACTGGTAAAGACCGGTGTGGACGAACTTGCACTTAAAATGTAAAAGGAGAGAGTAATGGGCTACGAAGAGCTGAAAATAGAGGGACGCAATGCCGTGTTAGAGGCATTCCGTTCCGGAAAAACAATTGACAAATTATTTGTGTTGGACGGCTGTCAGGATGGTCCGGTGCGCACGATTGTCAGAGAGGCAAAAAAACATGACACGATCGTGCATTTTGTGGAAAAAGAGCGTTTAGATCAGCTTTCTGAGACAAAAAAACACCAGGGAGTGATCGCAGTTGCTGCAGCATATGAGTATGCCGAAGTGGAGGATATGCTAAAATTGGCAGAGGAAAAGGGCGAGCCGCCATTTTTATTCATTCTGGATAATATCGAGGATCCGCATAACCTTGGCGCTATCATCCGTACGGCAAATCTTGCCGGTGCGCATGGTGTCATTATTCCGAAACGCCGCGCGGTCGGTCTGACGGCAACTGTGGCAAAGACATCCGCCGGAGCAATCAATTATACACCGGTTGCAAAGGTGACAAATCTGACTGCAACAATGAAAGAGTTAAAGGACAAAGGAATGTGGTTTGTCTGTGCGGACATGGATGGAACCTGCATGTATGATCTGGATTTAAAAGGACCGATCGGTCTTGTCATCGGCAGTGAAGGCGAGGGTGTTGGCAGACTGGTGCGCGAGAACTGTGATTTTGTGGCATCCATTCCGATGAAGGGGGATATCGATTCCCTGAACGCATCGGTGGCAGCAGGTGTGCTTGCCTATGAGATTGTGCGGCAACGCATGCGGTAGAAGACACCGCAGCGGTAAAAGACAAGACACCGCAGCGGTAAAAAACACAGCAGCAATAAAAGACATCGCAGGTGGTAGAGAACACCGCAACGGTAGAAAAAACGCCGTGGTAGATATTGTATCAGGAGTCTTGGGAGGAACATGTTAGAGTCATATCGGGATTTGACAGACGAACAGCTGATTGCGGCATTAAAAAACAGCGGTGATCCGGACGGAAAGATCATGGATTACATTTTAGATAAATATAAACCGCTGGTCCGCAAAAAGGCAAATGCAGTATTTCTGATTGGCGGTGAGACGGATGATCTGATCCAGGAGGGAATGATCGGTCTGTTTAAGGCAATCAGAGATTACGATGATACGAAAGAAACATCTTTTTTTCATTTCGCAGAATTGTGTATTACGAGACAGTTATACAAGGCAGTTGAGGCGTCGAACCGGAAAAAACATGCGCCGCTCAATTCCTATGTTTCTTTCTACTCAGAAAACAGTGAAAACGGATATCCTCTGGCGGAAACGCTGACCATGGACGGAATCGGAAATCCGGAGCAGATGATGATCGATCAGGAAAATGTGGCACAGTTCTGGGAGAAGCTCAGGACGCATTTAAGTAAGATGGAACGGGAAGTATTAGACCAGTATCTTGCGGGATTTCATTATCAGCAGATTGCAGAAAAAATGGGAAAATCACCAAAATCTATTGATAATGCGCTCTCCCGTATTAAAACAAAAATTCGGGAGACGAATCCTGAAATAGGGAAGATGTAGAAGATTCGCCTTCTTTTTTGTAGATAGTCACGAAAAATACTTGTGCATATTGCATAAAAAATAAATGAGAAAATTGTAACATTTGTGAACACTTATTGAGAAAATCATGCTATTATAATCACTGTAAAAACCCCCCAATACATTATATATAGTTTTTGCTATACCCCATAGTAAAAATACCTTCTCCTAAAAAAGACAGCAGTGGCTGTCTTTTTTGTTGTACAAATATTGACAACCGTCACAGATTAGGCTAGACTGAACAAGTCGATAAAACTTAATAGAAAACAACGCAGAGGGACTGCATGTCCGGGAGAATGCCCGGAGGGATTGCGGTTGAGAAGGTTAAAGCCTGACTCTTTGAACCTGTCAGTTAATACTGTCGTAGGGAGCGTATTGGGAAGATGCTATCTCCTGTCGCGCTTGCGGCAGGAGATTTTTTGACGTGGAGAATTCGTTTGCCAGACAGTGGTTCAAGCAGTCCCCCATGCGAAAAAGGAGAAAAACGTATGGAACAGTATACCACACAGATGGATGCCGCACGCAGAGGCATCGTGACCAAAGAATTAGAAATTGTAGCGAAAAAAGAGCGCATGACCGTAGAAGAGCTGATGCCGCTTGTAGCAGAGGGAAAAGTAGCAATCTGCGCCAACAAACATCACACCTGCATTGATCCGGAAGGTGTAGGATCAATGTTACGCACGAAGATCAATGTCAATCTCGGTGTATCGAGAGACTGCAAGGATTATGATGTGGAGATGGAGAAAGTGATGGCGGCTGTCAACATGGGTGCACATGCCATCATGGATTTATCTTCCCACGGCAATACGATTCCGTTCCGCAGAAAACTGACTGCAGAATGTCCGGCAATGATCGGTACCGTGCCGATCTATGATTCTGTGATCCATTACCAGAGAGATCTTGCGACACTGACCGCAAAAGATTTTATTGATGTGGTGCGTCTGCATGCGGAAGATGGTGTGGATTTTGTGACACTGCACTGCGGAATTACAAGAAAGACAATCGAGCAGATCCGGAAACATAAACGTAAAATGAACATCGTTTCCCGCGGCGGTTCCCTTGTATTTGCATGGATGTGCATGACGGGGGAGGAAAATCCGTTTTATGAATATTATGATGAGATCCTTGAAATCTGCCGTGAGCATGATGTTACCATTTCACTTGGAGATGCCTGCCGTCCGGGATGTCTCGCAGATGCATCCGATGTCTGTCAGATCGAAGAGTTAGTAAGACTTGGGGAGCTGACAAAACGCGCATGGGAGAAAGATGTACAGGTCATGGTAGAAGGACCGGGACATATGCCGATGGATCAGATCGCAGCAAATATGAAGATCCAGCAAAGCATCTGCATGGGAGCACCATTTTATGTGTTAGGACCACTTGTCACTGATATCGCACCGGGATATGACCATATCACATCCGCAATCGGCGGGGCGATTGCAGCACAAAACGGAGCAGCATTTTTATGCTATGTCACACCGGCAGAACACTTGGCACTTCCAAATGTGGAGGATGTAAAACAGGGAATCATTGCATCAAAGATCGCGGCACACGCTGCAGACATCGCAAAAGGCGTCCGTGGTGCGAGAGAGATCGATGATAAGATGGCAGACGCAAGACGCGTCTTAGACTGGGATGCGCAGTGGGAATGTGCGATTGATCCGGAAACCGCAAAAGCAATCTGGAACAGTAGAAAACCGGAGCATGAGGACACCTGTTCCATGTGTGGAAAATTCTGTGCAGTGCGCAGTATGAACAAAGCGCTTGCAGGAGAATATATTGATATTTTGTAAAAAAGAGTGGAGGCTTCATTCCGTCTTATGTTATAATAAAACTGTTTCAATCAGCCGGTGATCAGATGAAAAGAATATATTTGGTTGACAGTGAGAATGTAGGAGATATATGGGTGCCGTTACTGGTAGCATCACAGTCCGATGAGGAAGTGATCGTATTTTATACGCAGAAAAGTCCGCATATGAATTACGAAAATGTGAGGTTACTGAAGGAGACGGAGAAAGAAGCAGAGTTTATAAAATGTTTTGAGGGAAGCAATGCACTGGATTTCCAGCTTGTTACACAGCTTGGATACTTGTTGTGTGAGAATCAGGAAAACAGCTATGTGATCGTTTCAAATGATACCGGATTTGATGCAGCCGTACGCTACTGGAAACAGCGTAACATGCCGGTGCAGCGTTTGAGCGGAAAGGAATTAAACCGCAGACTGCAGCAAAAAGCAAAGACGAATGGAGAAAGAGAAATTTTCTTTGAAGCGGAGGAGAAGAACGCCGGGGACGTGGCTGGAAGTCTGGCAGATGAAGCTGAGATTGTGACAGCAAAGATGAATGAGATGACAGAAACGGATAAAAGCGAAGAGCCGGGTGAGGCCGAAAAGCTGAATGGAGTTTCAGAGTTAAATGAAGTCTCAAAACTGAATGAAGCCTCAGAAATGATGGAGACTGCAGAACTGACCGGAGTGTTGGAGCAGGGAAAAGCCGGAAAACCGGATGAGACAGCAGAACCGGGTGAAACCGGAAAACCGGATGAGACAGCAGAACCGGGTGAAGCCGGAAAACCGGATAAAATGGCAGAACCGGAGGAAACTCTAGAGCAGGTGGAAACAGCAAAAATAAAAGAAACGGCACAGACGGAAAAAACTGCAGGAACAGATGAACAGTCAGAACCGGGAGAAATCCAGATGGAGATACCGGATGAAATCATGAGGCCGGATGAAACTGTAAATGCGGATCAGAAACTGCCATTTACAGATCCGCGTAAGGAAGCAGTTGAAAAGACAGAGATCTCACAGGAACAGGACGATGTCATTCGCAGTCTGCTTACCTGCATCAGTAAGGATCGGCTTGCAGATTTTCACAATGCGCTGGTATTGTTCTTTGGTGAAGATATTGGAAAAGAACTTTATCAGGAGGCAAAAAACAGTTCTTCGTATGCAATCTGTCGTGTAAATCAGACTGCGATCAGTGAGGAAGAGAAGTTTGATGTTTACTGTCAGACGGTATTTGCTTACAGTGATCCGAAAATGGACTGTCCGGAAGATTTTTCTTCGTTTTTGTATAAAGCAAATACAAAGAGAAAGAACCTTAATTCATTAAGAGCAGCATTGCAGGGACATTATGGCAAGGATAAGGGAATGAAATATTATTCTCTTTTTAAGTCACACATCAAGATTATGAATCGGATGTAAAGAAGGAGAGGCTGGTTGAAGCGAAAACGGGAAGAACATAACGGATGTGGTGGCGGAACACCAGGTAGCCAGAAGACCCGAAGAACAGCACCCCTGGATGCGTATTTTGTACGCATCCGGGGGTGTTGTCAGGTGGTTAAAGTTATTTCGAACCGCCGGAAATGTTGAATAAGTATAAATATTTTGAAAAATTACAAAAATTTCTTGGATTTTATGCTTGACAATCGGACGATCCTATTGTATAGTAATACAGGTGTTGAGAAAACATGATGCTGCTGTGGCTCAGTCGGTAGAGCGTCGCATTGGTAGTGCGGAGGTCACGGGTCCGATTCCCGTCAGCAGCTCTTTTTTATGCCAGAAAAGTTTAAGTGATAACTTAATTCTTTTCTGGCTCTTTTTCTTTCTGACCGGAAATAAAATGATCAATGAGAAGATTGATCGTATGTTGCTGTGTCTCGATGATTTTTTGGAATGTTTCATTTTCTTTTGCCAGACGGGTGATTTCAGCTTCGCTATTCATATTCATCTTCCTTTTTACACCATTCAAATCGATACATCATATATGTTTTATGTTAAAAAATATTCCCTGAAATGTCAAGACAATAAAGACGTCTGTGGAGAAACATTGTTACTTTATTAACATAAAGCGTCAAAATAACTGCCGGATTCGACATAACATGCAAAAATCCAGACATACAAATTTAGATTCAGGGAAAATACGCAGTAATATTTAGGAATTTATGAATTTTTTTCGAACGGATGTTATTTGTATGAGGAATGTGCTAAAATATCATTCGGCTAAAGATCCGGGGAAAGTAGATTCTCCCTTTGAAGTGAGGTTTGATATGAATGCGAGCAGAAAAAGAAAAAATACAAAACCGAAAGGTTTTTTTGAAAAATTAAAGGAGCAGAGAAATCAGAGAAAGGCGGACAGGGCAAAACAGACGGACAGGAAAACAGATATCTTAAAAAAGACAGGGAGTGGGATTGTTACATTACTGCTTGTCATTTTACCGCCGGCAGTTTGTTTTTATCTGATGGAGTGTTATTCGCACAATCCATTTGCAGTGGTACGTCCGTGGGCACAGTTTTTTAATATCGTGCTGTTTGAACTGGTAACAGTTTTCCTGTTTGTGCTGACGGGAAAATTAAAGGCTGCGCACCGGATCGTATACATTGCAGCAATGATTTATGGAATTGCGAACAGTTATGTGGTGCGTTTCCGGACGAATCCGATTGTGCCGTGGGATATTTTTTCCTGGAAAACGGCTGTGAGCGTTGCAGATAATTATGATTTTATGCCGGATACGCGCATGGTCGTTGTGACACTGGTATTTTTTGCAGCAATCGTATTATTTCGTTTTATAAAAGTAAAAGTGACACGTTTGGTATTCTGGAAACGGCTGATTCCGGCAGCGCTGGTAGCTGTGGTTCTTTCATTGTTTGCGGGAACACTGCAGCAGGAGAACTTTCAGAACAGCCACAGACTTTACAATAAACTGTTCACGCCGGTCTACATGACGGATGTGGATGGTATGGCAGTCACATTTGTCATGAATCTTGCCTATATGTCGATCGACAAACCGGAGCATTACAGCGCCGCTGAGGCACAGGCGGTGCTTGATTCCTACGGGGAGGGCGGTGCAATGTCGGAGGAATCAGGCTCTAAGGCAGAAGAAGACGATACACAAAAGGAGGAAGATCTTCCGAATATCATTGTAATGATGAATGAGTCATTTTCGGATCTGTCCGTGTTAGGTGATTTTGAAACCAACGAGGATTACATGCCGTTTATCCACAGCTTAGAGCAGGGGGAGAAAAATACGGTTACGGGAATGTTAAACGTATCTGTCTGCGGTGGAAATACCGCGAATACAGAGTTTGAATTTCTGACCGGCAATACAATGGCATTCCTCCCGCAGGGGAGCATCCCGTATCAGCAGTACATCAATGGAGATTTGAAGGCACTTCCGGATTATCTGAAGACTTTAGGATATCAGACCATTGCGACACATCCTTACAATGCCGGCGGATGGGAACGCGATACGGTCTATCCGATGCTGGGATTTAATGAGAGCGTGTTTAAAGATGATTATGTGAATCCGCAGTATGTCAGACAGTATATCAGCGATGAGAGCTGCGTGGATAAGATTATTGAATTTTATGAAAATAAGGAAAAGGATGCGCCGCTGTTTGTGTTTAATGTGACCATGCAAAATCACGGTGGATATCAGGATCAGTACGGCAATTTTACACCGGATATCTCGGTGAAAGATTCTACAAATTTTTCACTGCAGCAGTATTTATCCCTGGTAAAACTTTCCGATTCCGCGTTAGAACATCTGATCTCCTATTTTGAAGAGGCAGATGAAAAAACAGTGATCGTTTTTTTCGGAGATCATCAGCCGAGTGATGCCGTTGCATCTACGGTTCTTGCAAAGAACGGGATGTCCTGGAATCACTTGACAGAGGAACAGCAGAAACTGCGTTATCAGGTTCCTTATGTGGTGTGGGCAAACTATGATATTGGAGAGGAAACGGGTGCAGACACGAGCGTGAACTATCTGGCAGCGGAAGTCTTAGAGCGCACCGGTGTTCCATTGGATGAATATCGTTCGTATCTGTTACATTTAAAATCAGAATACCCGGTTATTTCCGCGGTGCGTACAGTAAAAGCGGATGGCAGTGAAGTCCGCGCCTCGGATGAAAAAGATGAGATGGATATTTACCGGAAATTGCAGTATTATGAACTGTTTGATCATGGAACTGTTAATTAGGAAATGATAAAAAGAGAGGTTTTGTTTTGAAAAGAGAAAAGAAACTCCAAAATCAGTTGTGGAAAGAAAGAATGCCGCTTATTGCGTCGTTCTTTCTGCCGTTTTTTATTCTGACTGTGATCTGCATTTTTCATGACGTCTATCCGTTTGGAGAGCAGTGTATTTTACATATCGATATGTATCATCAGTATTGCCCGTTTTTCACGGAGCTGATGGATAAGATCAAACATGGCGGCAGCATGTTTTACTCCTGGAATATCGGACTTGGAGCAGATTTTATTTCACTGTACGCCTATTATCTGGCAAGTCCCTTAAACTGGCTGCTGCTACTCTGTCCGCAGAATCATGTGATCGAATTTATGACCTTGCTTGTGATTTTAAAAATTTCATTGGCGGGACTGTTTTTCGGATATTATTTAAAGGAACATTTTGAAAAAAATCATGCTGCAATCAGCATTTTTGCAACAGCCTATGCGTTGTGCGGATTCTCAGCAGCCTATGCATGGGATATCATGTGGTTAGACTGCATGATGCTGGCACCACTTGTCGTTCTTGGACTCGAACAGCTGATCAAAGAGAAAAAAGTACTGCTTTATTATATTTCACTGTCTTTATGCATTATCAGTAATTATTACATTGCGATCATGGTCTGCATTTTTCAGGTGATCTGGTTTGTGATCACATGGCTGGAAAATAAAGAGACCGGGATCGGTGCGTGGATCCGTTTCGCAATTTATTCCCTTCTGGCGGGCGGGACGGGAGCGATACTGATCATTCCTGAGGCGATCACCCTTGGAGCGAGCGGCTCACAGAATATTTCATTTCCGGATACAATGGAATGGTATTTTAACATCATTGCAGAGCTGGGGAGACACTCGGTGATGACAGAACCTTATACGGGCAAAGACCACTGGCCGAATATTTACTGTGGCGTATTTGTGCTTCTTTTGTTTGTACTGTATCTTTTCAACCGTGAGATCTCCTGGAAAAAGAAGCTTTCACGCGGACTTCTGGCAGCATTTTTTGTCATCAGTTTTTCGAATAATATACTTGATTTCATCTGGCATGGCATGCACTTCCCGGATTCCCTGCCGGGCAGACAGACCTTTTTATATGCATTTCTGATGCTTGCGGTATCCTACGAGGCATTTTTGCATTTCAAAGGAACGAGATTTTTAGATGTGATCGCGGCGGGAGTGGCATCGGTTGGTCTGATGGCAGTTTCCTATCATTTTTCCGATGGGACGATCTTAGGAGAGAGCGCGGCAACGGCAACTTATGTATTTCTGGGCAGCTATATTGTGGTGCTGCTGATCTATTTTTATGCGGAGGAATGTATCCGGGAAGATGTGGTAAAAAAGATTGGAAAGATCAAAAAGGCGACCAGGGAAGAACTGAAAAAAATCATGCTCTCGTTTGGCTGCGCAGCGATGCTTTTAGAATTATTTTTTAACTACAATGTGACCGGATTTGATACGACGAGCAGGACTGCCTATGTGAAATCCATGGATGACTATCATGCAGTGCTTGCAGAGGCGGAAAATCAGGCACAGGATAAGGGCATATTATTTTACCGCACGGAAGAATTAGAGCGCAAAACGAAAAATGATGCGGCGCTGTATGGATATCGTTCCGCAACGCAATTTTCATCGCTGATGAATCTGAATGTCAGTCATTTTTACCAGGCAGTCGGAATGGAAGGCGGCAAGAATTTCTACTGTGTAAACGGGGCAACACCGCTGTTATCAGCAATGATGTCCCTGCGCTATGTGATCGCTGATAACGCAATGGAAGCAAACCCGATCCGCACCCTTGTGGCAGAGAGCGGAAATACGTATCTTTACGAAAATAAATATGTGCTCCCACTTGGTTTTATGATGGATGAGGATGTGATTGATGCGTGGGATTATTCTGATTTAGATGAAATTGAGGCACAGAACAGACTTGCAGAGCTTCTTGGTGCAGATGAGCCGATGCTGACGGAGATCCCGTCCGAATCTGTGGTCGGGGAATCAACGATTGACGTGCAGGAGAATGCATACATTTTTGCAACCTATGAATCGACGACTGTGGACAGCATGACGGAAGAGATCAGTGACGGCAGGACAAAGTCTTTCACAAAAGTTTCGCATGGCTATACACTTGATCTTGGATACTGTACAGCAGGCACACAAGTGAGGATTAAAAACAGTAATGAAGAAAGAGTGAATATTACGGCATATGCCCTGAATCTCGATGCTGCAGATACGGCTTATCAGACGTTAAATGAGCAGACGATGGAGATGACTTCCTTTTCCGATACGAAAATCACTGGAACCATTGATGTGAAAAAAGAAGGACGACTGATTTTTGCGGTGGCGGATGATGCCGGATGGAAATTATATGTTGATGGAGAACAGACGGATCCGGAAGTGTTTGGTGAGGCGTTTATCAGCACATATCTTACCGAAGGAACACATACGGTCGAGCTGCGCTACCAGACACCGGGATTTATGGTGGGAGCCGGGGTTTCCCTTGCCTGTATTCTGATCGTGATACTGATCGCATGGATAAAAAGGCACCATTGAAATTAAAACGTTTCTGTGAGATACTATACGTTGGAGGAGTTTGAGAAAGGTAGTGATTTATATGTCAGACAAAGAGATAGAAATTTATAATGAAAATGCCGATGAAATCAAAATCCGCCCATATGAGCATCATGCAAAATATTATGAGACGGACCAGATGGGAATCATCCATCATTCAAATTATATCAAATGGATGGAAGAAGCGAGGATGGATCTGATGGATCAGATCGGACTCAGCTATAAACAGATGGAGGAGATGGAGATTATCAGTCCGGTGCTCTCTGTATCCTGCGAGTATCACAGTATGGTACATTTTGATGATACGGTCGTGATCGAGACGAAGATCACACGCTATAATGGTATCAAGATGGATGTGGAATACCGGATGACGGACAAGGAGACCGGAGAACTCCGCACGACCGGAAAGAGTTCCCATTGCTTTTTGAACCGTTCCGGAAGACCGATCTCATTGAAACGTTCTTACCCGGAGATCGATACGAAGTTCTTTGAGTATACGGATGCCTGACAAACGGGTGTGATATTAGAAATATATAAGAAAGAGGAAATAAAAGAATGATACAGGAAAGATTAAAGGCACTGCGTGCGGAGATGGAAAAGAGAGGCATCACGGTATACGTTGTGCCGACTGCTGATTTTCACGAATCAGAATATGTAGGAGATCATTTTAAGGCGAGAAAGTTTATTACCGGATTTACCGGTTCTGCGGGAACTGCCGTTATCACTTTGGATGAGGCAGGGCTCTGGACGGACGGACGCTATTTTGTACAGGCAGAGAATCAGCTGAAAGACAGCACAGTCACACTCTACCGCATGGGCGAAGAGGGCGTGCCGACAGTCGATGAATTTGTAAAGGATCGATTAAAAGAGGGCGGATGTCTCGGATTTGACGGACGTGTTGTAAACGGTACCTGGGGCGGCAGACTGGAAAAGATTGCAGCAGAAAAAAATGTGTCCATGCATGTGACAGAAGACCTGATCGATCTGATCTGGGAGGATCGTCCGGCATTGTCCAAACAGCCTTTATTTATTTTGGAGGAAAAATATTCCGGAAAGAGTACTGCGGATAAGATCGCAGATCTTAGGAAAGCTATGAAGGAGAACGGTGCAGATGTTCATATTCTGACATCTCTTTACGATATCGCATGGCTTTTAAATATCCGCGGCAACGATATTGATTATGTGCCGGTCGTATTATCCTATCTTGTGCTGAACGAGACAGAGTGTATCTGGTTTTTACAGGAGAAAGTAGTGGATGATAAAATCCGTGCTTACCTGGAGGAAAACCATATCACGACAAAGCCGTATGATGCGATCTACGATTATGTACCGGAGATTCCGGCAGACGCAGTCGTGCTGATGAACCGCGGGACGGTCAACTACCGTATCGTGAACAGTCTTGATAAAGCAATCAAAGTTGTGGATAAACCAAACCCGACGGAACTTATGAAAGCTGTAAAAAATAAGACGGAAGTGGATAACACCAGAGCTGCGCATGTAAAAGACGGTGTTGCTTTTACCAAGTTCATGTACTGGCTTAAGACAAATATCGGTAAAATTCCGATGACAGAGATTTCTGCATCTGATTATCTTGAGGCGAGAAGAAGAGAGCAGGATAACTTTATTGAGTTAAGTTTTAACACGATCTGTGCATATGGAGCAAATGCCGCAATGATGCATTATGCTGCGACACCGGAGTCAGACGCTGAGTTAAAACCGGAGGGATTTTTACTTGTGGATTCCGGCGGACATTACTTTGAGGGAACCACAGACATCACAAGAACCATGGCACTTGGCCCGATCACAGATGAGATGCGTCTGCACTTTACGACCGTCTGCCGTTCGAATATGAACCTTGCGCATGCGAAGTTTTTATATGGATGTACCGGTTTGAACCTGGATATTTTATCCCGCGGTCCACTCTGGGAGATGGGCATTGACTATAAATGCGGCACCGGACACGGGGTTGGTTATGTGTTAAATGTACATGAGGGACCGAATGGTTTCCGTTGGAGAGTCGTACCGGAGCGCCATGACAACGGTGTCTTAGAAGAGGGCATGATCACGACCGACGAGCCGGGCGTTTATTTAGAGGGTAAATACGGTATCCGTACCGAAAATGAGCTGGTATGCCATAAAGCTGAGAAAAATGAGTATGGACAGTTCATGGAGTTTGAGAATATCACCTATGCACCGATCGATCTCGATGCGATTGACCCGGATCTATTAAGTGCACGTGAAAAAAAGATGTTAAACGATTATCACAAGATGGTATATGATACCATTTCCCCGTATATGACAGCGGAGGAAAATGAGTGGCTGAAACGCTACACAAGAGCGATCTAAAGGACAAGAATGGAGAGAACAATGGGCGAAAAGCTGGTATTGATAGATGGACACAGTATTTTGAACAGGGCATTTTTCGGAATCCCGGATTTGACAAATTCGGAAGGATTACACACGAATGCGGTCTATGGTTTTTTAAACATTATGTTCAAGATTTTAGAGGAAGAGCAGCCGGATTATCTTACGGTTGCATTTGATGTGTCAGAACCGACTTTCCGCCATAAAATGTTCGCAGAATACAAAGGCACGAGAAAACCGATGGCACAGGAACTGCGGGAACAGGTTCCGCTCATGAAAGAGATGTTAAAAGCGATGGGAGTTACCACGATCGAAAAAGGCGGTTATGAGGCGGATGATCTGCTTGGAACCATTGCAAAACAGAGTGAACAAAAAGGGCTGACAGTTTCAGTGGTATCCGGTGACCGTGACCTCTTACAGCTTGCAACGGATCATATTAAGATCCGTATCCCGAAAACAAAGCGCACAGGCACGGAGATCGAGGATTACAATGCCGCTGAGGTAAAGGAAAAATATCAGGTGACGCCAATCGAGTTTATCGATGTCAAGGCGCTGATGGGGGATACGGCAGACAATATTCCGGGAGTACCGGGAATCGGTGAAAAGACGGCAACAGCAATCATTGCACAGTATGGAAGTGTTGAAAATGCCTATGCACATGTGGACGAATTAAAGCCACCCCGTGCAAGCAAAAATTTAAAAGAGTATTATGACCTGGCACAGATGAGTAAGACGCTTGCGACGATCGAGATCCATGCGGACATTGATTATGATCTTTCCGGTGCAAAACTTAATGGTATTTCCAGCCTGTACACGGAGGAGGCATACCTGCTCTGCAAACGGTTAGAGTTTAAAAATCTTTTGAATCGTTTTGCAGTGGAAACTCCAAAAAATCAGGCGGCAGAACATTTTAAACTTGTGGAAGACCGTAAGGAGGCAGAGAAAGTATTTGCGAAGCTTCGTGGCAGAAACTGTGGTTTTTATATTGTTCCCGGAAGCAAAAAGAAAGACAGCCACGAGGAAGAGGACGGGCAGATGAATCTGTTTGCGGCAGGAGATATGCCGGGGGCAGACAGTGAACCGTCCGGCATCGTAGAAAGTGCAGAAAATGATGCAGTGGAGTGCTGCCTTGGAGCTGCCATTTCAACTGGAGAGGAAGAAACCTTTTTCATAAAAGCAGGGGAAAATCTTCCGGCAAAGCAGATTCTTTCCATGTTTACCGCAAGTGAGGCTGCGTCCTATGCGACACTGGATTTAAAACCGCAGCTTGCGGCGCTTGGCTTACTGGAGCGACAGGTAAACGGCAATATTGGCCTGTCGAATCTTTTTGACGGTGTGCTTGCAGCATATCTTCTGAATCCGCTGAAAAATGAGTATTCATATGAGGATATTGCAAAAGACTATATGGGACAGATGATACCGTCAAAGGCAGATCTTCTTGGAAAACTGACCATAGAGCAGGCAATGAAAGATGCACCGGAAGCATTTTTAAATTATGTATGCTATATGGCATATGTGGCACAGGCATCGAAAAAGACGCTGGAGACAGACTTAAAGGAAGAGGGCATGGATCATCTGTTTACGGAAATCGAGATGCCGCTCGTATTTACTCTTGCCGATATGGAAAATGAGGGTATCATTGCGTGCAGGGAGGCGCTCACGGAGTATGGGGACAAACTTGCAGTGCGTATCGCTGAACTGGAAAAGCAGATCTATGAGGAAGCGGGAGAAGAGTTTAATATCAATTCTCCAAAACAGCTCGGAGTGATCTTATTTGAAAAATTGTCCATGCCGTATGGAAAGAAAACAAAGACCGGTTATTCCACGGCGGCGGATGTGTTAGACCGCCTTGCACCGGAATATCCGATCGTTTCTGATATTTTAGAGTATCGTCAGCTTACCAAGTTAAAGTCCACTTATGCGGACGGATTGGTAAACTATATCGCTAAAGATGGCAGGATCCACACCAGTTTTAATCAGACGATCACAGCTACCGGGCGTTTAAGCAGCACGGAGCCAAACCTGCAGAATATCCCGATGAGGATCGAACTTGGCAGACTGATCCGCAAGGCATTTGTGCCAAAAGAGGGATTTGAGTTTATGGATGCCGATTATTCCCAGATTGAGCTTCGTGTTTTAGCACATATGTCCGGGGATGAAAAGCTGATCGAGGCATACCGGGAAGCACAGGATATCCACAGGATCACGGCGTCCCAGGTATTTCACATCCCGTTTGACGAGGTGACGGATCTGCAGCGGCGCAATGCAAAAGCGGTTAATTTCGGAATCGTATATGGAATCAGTTCATTTGGACTGAGCCAGGATCTAAGCATCAGCAAAAAAGAGGCTGCAGAGTATATTGAGCGTTATTTTGAGACTTACCCGAAGATCAAGGCATTTTTAGACGGACTCGTGACAGAGGCGAAAGAAAAAGGTTATGTGACGACCATGTTTGGAAGAAGACGTCCGGTACCGGAACTTTCAAGCAGCAATTTTATGCAGCGTTCCTTTGGAGAGCGCGTTGCCATGAACTCCCCGATTCAGGGAACTGCGGCAGATATCATCAAGATCGCAATGATACGCGTGCATGACAGACTGTTAAAAGAAAATCTAAAGTCACGCCTGATCTTAACCGTGCATGATGAGCTTTTAGTGGAGACGGCGATCGAAGAAGAGGATGCGGTTCGAAAGATTCTCGAGGAAGAGATGCATGGAGCGGCAGATCTTGCGGTCACACTTGAAATTGATGCACATGTCGGCAAAAACTGGTATGAGGCAAAATAAAGATCTGTCATCATTTATGAGGGATGATGCGTTGGACTGCATATGTCCGGATGGTACGAGAGAAAAAATGGATGCGGGGAGCATGAAACGGATGAAATTTATCGGAATTACCGGCGGCGTCGGTGCGGGAAAATCAGAAATACTTCATTATCTTGAAACAAAAGATGGTGTAAAAGTCATGTTGGCGGATGAAATCGCGCATGAGCTGATGCTGCCCGGGACAGAATGTTATCAGAAATTAAAAGACATGTTTTCGGATGAGGATATCTGGAATGAAGATGGTTCGTTTGACCGGAAAAAGTTAGCAACAGTCATCTTTTCAGATGAAAAAAAACGGGATGCATTAAACGGAATCGTACATCCGGCAGTCAAGAAATATATCAGAACTGTTGCGGATACAGAGCGGGAAAATGGAGTGCTGAAAATTCTGGTTTTAGAGGCAGCATTGCTGATTGAAGAACATTATGATGAAATTTGTGACGAACTTTGGTATATTTATACCAGAGAGGATATAAGAAAAGAACGACTTATGAGATCGCGCGGATATTCCCCGGAGAAAGTACAGCAGATTTTTGACAGTCAGTTACAGGAAGCGGTTTACCGGAAACACTGTAAAGTGGTGATCGATAATAATGGAACGGTGGAAGATGCCATAAGGCAGATTGATTTGGCAATCACAAATATGGAAAATGAGTAGGAGATACTGCAGATGAGCGACGGAAAAGACATGGAACAGCCATTGGTGTTCGGACTTGATATTGGAACGAGAAATGTGGTAGGAACGGTAGGTTACCGTACCGAAGATCAGTTTATCGTTACTGCTCAGTATATCATGCAGCATGATACGAGAGCAATGTTAGATGGACAGATCCACGATATCGGGCGTGTATCAGGGACGATAAGAAAAGTAAAAGAACAGCTGGAAAAACAGATCGGGAAAACGCTGACGGAGGTATGTATCGCTGCCGCAGGCCGTGTGCTTAAGACAGTTACAACGAGTATCAGTTACGATTATCCGGAGGAGAGCGTAGTTACCGGGGAAGACATTCATACACTGGATCTGCTTGGAATTGAGAAAGCGCAGAAAATTTTACAGGAAATGAATGATACCAACTATAAGTTTTACTGTGTTGGTTATTCTGTAGTCAAATATTTCTTGAATGATGAACCGTTTTCTAATATTGAATCCCACAAGGCAGACCGTATTGGTGAAGATATCATCGTAACGTTTTTACCGGAGGATGTTGTGGATGGACTTTATGCAGCCGTAAATCAGGCCGGGCTTGAAGTGGCGAATCTGACATTGGAGCCTATTGCGGCGATCAACGTCGCAATTCCGGAAAGTTATCGTCTGCTGAATATCGCTTTAGTCGATATCGGAGCGGGAACATCCGATATTTCCATCACCAAAGACGGAAGCATCATTGCCTATGGTATGATCCCTCTTGCCGGAGATGAATTAACGGAACTGATCGTGCAGAATTATCTGGTTGATTTTAAAACGGCTGAATATATCAAGCTGCAGAGTACAACAGAAGAGGAGATCACTTATAAAGATATCATGCTGATCGAGCATAAGATTCCGGCAAAAGAAGTGTGGGAGCTGACTGCGCCGGTGGTGGATGAGATGACAACGGCAGTAGCTGCGAAAATCAAAGAATTGAATGGCGACCAGACTGTCAGCGCAGCATTTATCGTTGGCGGTGGCGGTAAGATCCATGGTTATACGAAAATGCTTGCAGAGAAATTAGATCTTCCGGACGTACGAGTGGCACTGCGTGGTGAAGAAGTACTGCAGGAAGTGGTATTTGAACAGCAGGATATCAAGAAGGATCCATTGCTTGTTACACCGATTGGAATCTGTCTGAATTATTATGAACAGAGAAACGGATTTATTATGGTGCGTTTCAATGGAGAGCGCCTCAAATTATATGATAATGATGGATTAACGATCGTGGATGCCGCATTGCAGGCAGGTTTTCCGAATGAGGATCTTTTCCCGAAACGTGGACCGGAACTTACATTTTTTGTAAATGGAGCAAAACGTATCATTCGTGGAGAGCAGGGAGAGTCAGCAGCAGTTTATATGAATGACAGACCAACAAATCTCAATGCGGCATTAGAGCCGAATTGTGAGATTATCATTGAGCCATCTACGGCTGGCAAGCCGGCAACCTGCACATTAGATCAGTTAGAGGAATATACGACAGATTCCGTAGCCTTTGTGGTTAATGGAAATATTATAAGATGCCCGAAGTTCTTAGAGGTCAACGGCAATTTAGAACTGCCTTCCTATCAGATCAAGGAGGGCGACCAGGTAGAAACAAGAAGCTTTTACACAGTAGGCCAGCTTGCAGAATTTATGGATGTGGAAGTGAATGTGGAGCATGTGATTCTGGTAAACAACCGTCGTGCAACGCTCGACTCACTGATCTATGAAAACTTTACAATCGAGTGGACAGTGCGTTCCTATGGCAAACCGTCCTTTCAGCCGGTAGAGCAGGAAGAAGTTCAAACACCGACTGTCGGGGAATATAAGGAAGAAGAGGTACCGGATATTGTGGACACGGAAATGAGCGCAGAGGCAGATGGCGCAGAAGTTCAGAATCCTGAAGTACACAATGCTGTGACTGCGGAGGATACAGACGATGCCGGCAATGCGGGCGCAAAAGAAAAGGATTCTGCAGTTACAGATGATGCCGCTACGGTAGAGGAGAGCAAAACGATTACAGACAGTACAGCAGGCGTTAATGGATCTGTTGCAGGAGAGAATGCAGCAGGCATGGATGAAACAGATGTAACAGAGGAGAATGCTGACGGCATGGCTGAAGCAGTGAAAAAAGTTACAGTAGAAGAAAACAGTTCGCCAGCTGCAGAGGAAGACGGCAGCATGGTTCTGGTATACATCAACGGCCAGCCGGTAAAACTTACTGGAAAACCACAGTATATATTTGTAGATATTTTTGATTTCTACGAATTTGATCTTACTGCCTCAAATGGCAGAGCAATCATTACCAATTTAAATGGTGAGAATGCATCGTATTCTGCAGTCTTAAAGACCGGAGATACAATCGAACTTAGATGGAAAGAGAATTAAAAAAATGGAATTATGCAGCATAGCAAGCGGCAGCAGTGGAAACTGTATCTGTGTGGGATCAGATGAAAATCATGTACTCATCGATGCGGGGATCAGTGGAAAACGAATTGAAAACGGACTCAATTCGATCGATTTGAAAACAGAAGAGATGCAGGGGGTTCTTGTAACTCATGAACACATCGATCATATTTCTGGACTTGGCGTGATCGCCAGGCGTTACGGACTTCCGATTTATGCCACGCAGGGTACGATAGATGCTATTTTAAATACAAAGTCAGTCGGCAAAATAGAGGAATCTTTATTTCATGCGATCACGCCGGATCAGCCTTTTGAAATCGGGGATCTTTTGATTGAACCGATTTCAATCTCACATGATGCGGCAGATCCGGTGGCCTATAAGATAAAAAATGAGGAGAAAACGGCGGCGGTAGTGACGGATCTTGGCACATATGATGAAAACATGATTGATAAAATAAAAAATCTGGATGTGCTTTTACTGGAAGCAAATCATGATGTACATATGCTGCAGGTTGGAAGTTATCCGTATCCGTTAAAACAGAGAATTCTTGGGAAAAAAGGACATCTCTCTAACGAACTGTCCGGTCAGCTTTTGGGAGAAGTGCTCCATGACCATTTCAATACGGTTATTTTAGGGCATCTCAGTAAGGAAAATAATTATGCAGAACTTGCATATGAGACTGTCCGGTTAGAGGTGACGATGGGAGAAAATCCATATAAAGGCGATGATTTCCCAATGTATGTGGCAAAGCGGGACGCGCCGTCGGAGAGAATCATTTTTTAGTTTATGATAATAGAATGTTCGCGAAACACGTATTCTATTATATATGACAATATTTTTTTACAGAGTGTGGCCGCTTATGAAGCTTAGTAGAAAAAGTTATAAATGTGCATCTATTTAACAGTGGAAATTATAAAACATGTATGATATGATGATTGATAATAGATTTGCGCTGATTTAGTAAAGCAGAAAAGTGAGGAGAGCAGAGATGGAGAACACAGCAGACAAGACAATTATTACAGTAGTGGGTAAAGATACGGTTGGTATCATTGCAAAAGTATGTACTTATCTTTCCGAAAATGGCGTCAATGTACTTGATATTTCACAGACAATCGTTTCCGGATATTTCAATATGATGATGATCGTTGACATGAATAAATCAACCAGATCATTTGTGGATTGTCAGAAAGATCTCGATGAGATCGGTGCACAGATCGGTGTATCCATCAAGTGCCAGAAAGCTGAGATTTTTGAAAAAATGCATCGTATTTAGAGAGGAAAGCGGCAATGATTAATATATTTGAAGTAAAAGAGACCAACAACATGGTGGAACATGAAAACCTTGATGTCCGCACCATTACGATCGGTATCAGCCTGCTTTCATGCATTGATTCCGATTTGAAAAAATTAAATGAGAACATTTATAACCGTATCACATCAGTTGCCAAAGATCTTGCAAAAGTTGCAGGGGAGATCGAAGCTGAATACGGTATCCCAATTGTCAACAAACGTATTTCCGTTACTCCGATTGCACTGATCGGTGGTGCAGCCTGCAAGACACCGGAAGATTTTGCAACGATCGCAGATACAATGGACCGTGCTGCAGAAGCAATCGGTGCAGATCTGATCGGCGGTTATTCCGCACTGGTATCAAAAGGCATGACAAAAGCAGATGAGATGCTGATCCGTTCTATCCCGATAGCACTTTGCCGGACGAACCGTGTCTGCAGTTCCGTAAACCTTGCGTCCACAAAGACCGGTATCAATATGGATGCGGTGCGTCTGATGGGAGAGATTTTGTTGGAGGTTGCAGAGCGCTCAAAAGACCGTGATTCTGTGGATTGTATGAAGCTGGTTGTATTCTGCAACGCACCGGATGACAACCCGTTTATGGCAGGAGCTTTCCACGGTGTGACAGAGGCTGATGCAGTGATCAACGTCGGAGTCAGCGGACCGGGTGTTGTAAAGACAGCACTTGAGAAAGTGCGTGGCGAGAATTTTGAGGTACTCTGCGAGACCATCAAAAAGACCGCATTTAAGGTAACAAGAGTCGGACAGTTAGTCGCACAGGAGGCATCCAGACGTCTTTCAATTCCGTTTGGTATCATTGACCTTTCCCTTGCTCCGACTCCGGCCATCGGTGATTCCGTCGCAGATATCCTCTGCGAGATCGGTCTGGAATATGCAGGTGCACCGGGAACAACTGCAGCACTTGCCATGTTAAATGATCAGGTCAAAAAGGGCGGCGTTATGGCATCTTCCTATGTCGGCGGCTTAAGCGGCGCTTTCATTCCGGTCAGTGAGGATCAGGGAATGATCGATTCCGTACAGGCTGGTGCTATTACATTGGAAAAATTAGAGGCAATGACCTGTGTCTGCTCTGTAGGACTTGATATGATCGCAATTCCGGGAGATACCAAGGCAACCACGATCTCCGGTATGATCGCAGACGAGATGGCACTTGGTATGGTAAACCAGAAGACAACAGCTGCACGTCTGATCCCGGTAATTGGAAAAGGCGTTGGCGATACCGTAGAGTTTGGTGGTCTGTTCGGTTATGCGCCGATCATGCCGGTCAACAAATATTCCTGTGATGATTTTATTAACCGTACCGGAAGAATCCCGGCACCGATCCACAGCTTTAAAAACTAACTGCGCGGATCACTGGCAGACATGAAAGTGATTTTAATAAAAAATGCAGTGGAAACACTGGGATATTTTTCAGAACAGTTAGCAGAAACGTTTCAGGAGATGGGGCATGACACCTATTTTGTGGATTACGATGATCTGGTAAATACGGTAGATGGCATCAGCCGGTTTGCCGTGCCAGAGAAAACGGTACTGTGTACGTTTAATTTTATCGGACTTTCCGGGGAAGAGGTCTTTATCGAAGAGAACGGGCGTTATATCTGGGAAAACCAAGGTATCGCGTGCATCAATATCCTGGTGGATCATCCACTGTATTATCATTCAAAACTGGCAAAGCCTCCGGTGCCGGAAATGCGTGTTTTTTGTATTGACAGAGAACATGTGGCATACATGAAGCGCTTTTACCCGGCATTGCCGGTGGAGTTTCTGCCGCTGGCGGGAAACTGTATCTTAGAGCGGGAAGTACCTTCCCCAATAGAAGGCTGCCATGGGCAAAAACAGAAACATAAAAATATACCGTATCAGAAACGGAAATACGACATCGTATTTACCGGGAACTATACACCGGTGGAACACCTTTACCGGGAAATCGACAGGCAGGGTGCGGAATACCGGACATTTTATTATGAGATTCTGGAGGATATGAAAGCACATCCGGCGGTGTCCATCGACCGGATGTTAGAGGCACATATCAGAAAAGAACTGGGTGCAGTGCCGGATGAGGAGCTTCGCGCGGCGATCGCAGGAATGGTGTTCATCGATATCTGTATGCGGAGTTATTTCCGCGGGGAGATCATAAAATGTCTTGCGGAGCATAAAATCCCGGTACATGTGTTTGGCGCCAACTGGGAGAAATTAGACTGTAGCAGCCATGACTACATTATAAAAAACGGCAGGGAAGTGGATTCTGTGACCTGCGCGGAGGCAATCGCAGATGCAAGGATTTCTTTGAATGTCATGCCATGGTTTAAAGATGGAACGCACGACCGCGTATTTACGGCGATGCTGCAGCATACACTTTCGCTGACCGATGACAGCAGATATCTTCGGGAGAACTTTACGGATAAAAAAGAACTGGTTTTCTATTCGCTGGAGAAGCGTGAAGAACTGCCTGAACTGGTGAAAAAGCTTTTGGAAAAACCGGAGAAATGTATGGAAATCGCAGAGCGGGGATATGAGAGTGCTGTGCAGGAACATACATGGAAACAGAGGGCAGAAGCAATTTTGATGGATTTGGTAAAATGACCGCTTAACTTGTAATATGTACTCCTTTCACTGGAAGTCCAGTACAAGGTGGATATATTAGGTTTGGGCGGTTATTTTTATAAATAAATATATTAATAAAACTTATAAAATTAAGTAAATAAATTCATGACGCTAATAATTGTAAAAACAGGATCAAAATGATAAGATAAAGAAAAACAGCAAACCGCACACATGAAGGAGGAAATCATGGAGAAAATGTCATTAAAAAATGAACTTTCAGGCAATTCCTATCCTGGAAGAGGAATCATTATCGGAAAATCTGCAGACGGAAAACATGCCATCACTGCTTATTTTATTATGGGCAGAAGTGAGAACAGCAGAAACCGTGTTTTTGTTGAGGATGGAGAGGGAATCCGCACGCAGGCTTTTGATCCTTCCAAACTGACAGATCCGAGCCTGATTATCTATGCACCTGTCCGTGTGCTTGGCAATAAAACGATCGTGACAAACGGAGACCAGACTGACACAATTTACGAACTGATGGATAAACAGCAGACTTTTGAGCAGGCGCTGCGCACAAGAGAATTTGAGCCGGACGCTCCAAACTATACACCGAGAATCTCAGGTATTATGCACATTGAAAACGGAAAATTCAACTACGCAATGTCTATTTTAAAGAGTAACAACGGGGATCCGTCCTCCTGTAACCGTTATACATTTGCCTATGAGAATCCGAAAGCAGGTGAGGCTCATTTTATCCATACTTATATGGGAGATGGCAATCCGCTGCCAAGTTTTGAGGGAGAGCCGGCACCGGTTGCAATCGAGGGCGACATTGATGCGTTCACCTCATTTGTATGGGAAAACTTAAATGAGGACAACAAAGTTTCTTTATTTGTCCGTTATATTGATATTGCGACCGGAGCTTACGAGAGCAGAATCGTCAATAAAAATAAATAATAGGCATCAGGCTTGCAAGATGCGGCAAAGAAGCATGAATTTCACAGATCAATGAGAAATTTAAAGGAGAAATTATGAAAGAATTAGAATTAAAATATGGCTGTAACCCAAATCAGAAACCATCCAGAATCTATATGGAAAACGGCGAACTGCCGATCCAGGTATTGAACGGAAAACCAGGTTATATCAATTTTCTGGATGCATTTAACGGCTGGCAGCTGGTCAGTGAGTTAAAAAAGGCAACCGGACTTCCGGCAGCCACATCTTTTAAGCATGTATCACCGGCTGGTGCAGCAGTAGGACTTCCACTCAGCGCTGTGGAGCGTAAGATTTACTGGGTTGACGATATGGATATGGAGTTTACACCGCTTGCAAATGCATATGCGAGAGCAAGAGGCGCAGACCGTATGTCATCTTTTGGTGATTTTATTTCTTTATCTGATGTCTGTGATAAGGCAACTGCAATGATCATCAAGAGAGAAGTTTCCGATGGTGTCATCGCGCCGGGCTACACAGATGAGGCATTAGAGATCTTAAAAGCAAAGAAAAAAGGCAATTATAACGTGATCCAGATCAATCCGGATTATGTGCCGGCACCGATCGAGCACAAAGAAGTATTCGGTATTACCTTTGAGCAGGGAAGAAATGAATTAGTGATTGATGAGCATTTCTTTGACAATGTGGTAACGGACAATAAGGAAATTCCGGATGCTGCAAAAAGAGATCTTGCAATCGCAATGATTACTTTAAAATACACACAGTCCAATTCTGTATGTTATGTCAAAGACGGACAGGCAATCGGTATCGGTGCTGGACAGCAGTCCCGTATCCACTGTACCAGACTTGCAGGCCAGAAGGCAGATAACTGGTGGCTGCGCCAGTCCCCGAAAGTGTTAGGACTGCAGTTCCTCGACAAGATCGGACGTGCTGACAGGGACAATGCGATCGACCTCTATATTGGTGAGGATTACATGGATGTCTTAGCTGACGGTGCATGGGAAAACATCTTTAAGGTAAAACCGGAGGTCTTTACCGCAGAGGAAAAACGTGCATGGTTAGATAAAAACACAAATGTGGCGCTTGGATCTGATGCATTCTTCCCATTTGGGGATAATATCGAGCGTGCACATAGAAGTGGTGTGGCATATGTGGCACAGCCGGGTGGTTCCATCCGTGATGACAATGTTATCGAAACCTGTAACAAATACAATATGGCAATGGCATTTACCGGAATCCGTCTGTTCCATCATTGATCAGACACGGATGATTTCTTTGCTGCATTCAGGACAGGAAAAACGATTTTTCGTTTTTCCTGTTTTTTGCTGTTCGTAGAGCTCAGAAGAAAAAATATCCTGTTTCAGCATCTGGTTTGCAGTTCCGTCAAGTGTGCGCAGGGCAGAGGAGAGCTTAGAGATGACAGGTACTTTTGCGGATTTTTTTAAGGCAGAAAGCAGGGCGGAAGCATCTTTGCGGAAACCGAGGATTCGCAGGTAAGGGATATAATCAGCTTTTTTATATTGCTTCACATTCGTCTGGGTCATCTGAAGGATCAGATGCAGAAGGATCCGGTTCATGCGTGTGTAGGTGATATCGCGGCTCTTGTTTTGTGCACAAAACTGTGTGAAAGAGGAAAAATGATATCTGTTCTTTATTATGCGGTTTGCAATCTCCGGTGTCATATCATAGATATTTTCTAATTCCTTTTTGCTGCACGATAAGATCCGGTAGCCAAGAATGGAGGAAAAGTCATCAGCATCCATAAGTCTGCCGGATGTGATCTCCTTTTGAAACAGTGCAAAAGCCGGTTCCGGCATCGAAGATGCAATTTCCGAAAGATGTGGCCGGCTGGAATGAATACTCTGTGAACCGTAATCTGCAGATGAAAAATGGAAAGTATGATCATCCGATGGTGTAACATTAGAAACTGCCGCGCGGATGGCGGAGGCAGAAGCTGTCGGTGTGTTGATCGTGGTATCATGATATCCGCTCCCCGCCCGCGGGATCAGGATTGGAGTCATGGCAGAATTACGCCGTTTCAGTGCCTTTAAATATTCGACCGCGAGGATGTTATTCGGAGTATCTAATATGGAAATGAGGAAATTCATTCCGGTGCTCTTAAAATAATCAGAAAGCGCAGCAGCTCTTGCAGCTGGAAATGCCAGTCCCTTTTTTAAATAAGAAGAAAGCGCAGATCTGTAAATGTCCGGTTCTTCTGCAAGAACACCGGCAATGCTCTTAAGCAGGGGGAGCTGGTCGGATTCTGCTCCAAAGCATATCCCGTCGATACAGCCCATTTTATCAAACAGGGTAACACCTGCCATGGCAAAATCCTCCGCGGAGGAGACTGCCCAGACAGCCGGGAGTTCGATGACAAGATCCGCACCACATAAAAGCGCCATTTCTGCCCTGCAATATTTATCGATGATGGCAGGGGCTCCTCTCTGGACAAAGTCACCGCTCATGGCGATGACGACAAAATCAGCATTTGTTTTTCGTTTTAACTCTGCAATCTGGTAGGCATGTCCGTTGTGGAAAGGGTTGTATTCTGCAATGATTCCGATTGTTTTCATAAGATACTCCATTTCTGACCATTTTTTGAAAATCCTGATTCCATCTGTATCTCAGGTTTGGGCGTAAGCACAGATTCTGCGTGTAACAGCATGATTACAGACTACCATACACAGATTTTTTTCGCAAATGTGAATGTCTGGGATTTGTTAAAAAAATAACGTTAAAATTCTGTCAACCTGTTTTTCATTTTGTACAAAAAATCTCACTTTAAACACCTTGTGCGAACAGAGTTAGAGGCGTATACTAGAGTTATATGCGGTTCGTATCGGTCGGACTGCCCATTTATCATTTATATAAGAAAAGAAAACTGCCATTCGAAAGCAGGCAGGGCATGGGAGGAAAATATGAACGTTTTAGTAGTAAACTGCGGAAGTTCTTCACTGAAATATCAGCTCATCGATTCTGACAGTGAAGCAGTATTAGCAAAAGGACTTTGCGAGAGAATCGGTATTGACGGAAGACTGGTATACCAGAAGACCGGATTAGACAAAGAGATCACAGAAGCAGCAATGCCGACGCACAAACAGGCAATCCAGATGGTACTTGATGCACTGGTAAATGAGAAAACAGGTGCAATCAAGAGTCTTTCCGAGATCGATGCAGTTGGTCACCGTGTTGTACATGGTGGAGAGAAGTTTGCTTCTTCTACCGTTTTAACACCGGAAGTATTAAAAGCAATCGAAGAGTGCAATGACCTTGCACCACTTCACAACCCGGCAAACCTGATCGGTATCGATGCATGTAAAGAACTGATGCCAGACGTACCGATGGTAGGTGTATTTGATACAGCATTCCATCAGACAATGCCAAAGAAAGCATTCCTTTATGGTCTTCCATACGAATACTATGAAAAGTACAAAGTAAGAAGATATGGCTTCCATGGAACCAGCCACAGTTTTGTATCAAAACGTACTGCTGAATTCCTTGGAATGGATCTGAAAAATTCTAAGATCATTGTGGCTCATCTTGGAAATGGTGCTTCTATCAGTGCCGTATTAAATGGTGAGTGTGTAGATACATCCATGGGTCTTACACCTTTAGAGGGACTTGTTATGGGAACACGTTCCGGCGATATTGATCCGGCAATCATGGAGTTCATTGCAAAGAAAGAGAACTTAGATATCGAAGGTGTCATGAATGTTTTGAATAAAAAGTCAGGTGTACAGGGATTATCAAAATTATCAAGTGATTTCCGTGATCTTGAGGCTGCAGCCAATGAAGGAAATGAGCTTGCAATCGGTGCTATCGACGTATTCTGCTACCGTGTTGCAAAATATATCGGTGCATATGTGGCAGCAATGAATGGTGTGGATGCGATTGCATTTACTGCAGGTATCGGAGAAAATACAACGATCGTCAGAGCAAAGGTACTTGAGTATCTTGGATATCTTGGAATTACAGTAGATGCACAGGCAAACGAAGTACACGGAGAGGAAAAAGTGATCTCCACAGCAGATTCCAAAGTAAAAGTCTGTGTGATCCCGACCAACGAGGAGCTTGCAATCGCAAGAGAGACGGTTGCACTTGTAAAATAGGCAAAACAGCGGGTCTTTGAGGTTCATAGACGATGAAAAATAAAAAAACAGGGTTGTCAAGAAAAAATACTTGACAAACCTGTTTTCACTATGTATAATCATTTAGGTGTGAAAAGCCTAGATAAAAGGTTTGATTCACAAAAAAAGATATAGGAGAATGCCGTGATTATAGATATTTCAGACATTTTATCTTGTGAAAACAAGGAAGAAACAAAGCAGGTTCAGATTGAACTTACGTCTTTTATATCAAAGTTAGGGGAATTTCCTATTATCAGTGCAGCACCGATAGAACTGCGTATCGCAAACCGGGAGAACAAGCGGCTGCTTATCCAGGGTGATGTTGATCTGCGAGTGTCGATTCCGTGCAGCCGTTGTCTGGAGGAAGTTCCGACAGATATCCACTTTTCGATTGACAAGGATATCAAATTAGAAGATTCTGTTGTTCATGACGAAGATGTGGAAGATAATGACTACCTGATTGGATTTAATCTGGATATAGATAGACTTATCTATGGAGAGATTTTGGTGAACTGGCCGATGAAAGTTCTGTGCAGGGATGATTGCAAAGGAATTTGCAAGGTGTGCGGAATGAACCTGAACAAAGGGGAATGCAACTGCCAGAGAACAGAACTGGATCCAAGAATGGCAGCAATCCAAGATGTCTTTAACAAATTTAAGGAGGTGTGAGAATATGTCAATTTGTCCAAAGAATAAATCTTCCAAAGGAAGAAGAGATAAAAGAAGAGCAAACTGGAAAATGACTGCTCCGGCATTAGTAAAATGCAGCAAATGTGGAGAGTTAATGATGCCTCATAGAGTATGTAAAAACTGTGGCTCTTACAACAAAAAAGAAATCATCCCTCAGGACTAATCCTTACGGGAAACAGAAAGATCAAGAGTGGAACGATGAGTTTCCTCTTGGTCTTTTTTGTTTCCGCTGAAAAAGTTATAATAATTTCACAAATTACCGGTTGCATAATCGGAGTGAACAGAATAAAATGGTAGAATGATGTTTTAGCAAAGGAGTAGGGCAATGGGAGATATTTTTAATTTGGACAACAAGTTTTTTCAGACACTTGGAAAGGGCGTCGACTGTGTATGCTTAAGCCTGCTGTGGATGATCTGCTGTATACCGCTTGCGTTCGGCATTTATGTGGCATATGTATCAAAAGCGATCATATTAGCACTTCCATGTATCATACTGGCTGTTCCGGCTGGAATTGCGACAACAGCACTTTATTATGCAGTTAACAAGGTGATCCGTCACAGCAGAGGATACCTGTGGAGTTCTTTCTGGCATTCTTTTAAAACAAATATGAAGCAGGGTGCATTTGTAACGCTTGTCGTGGCAGCAGCGGTTGTTCTGGTAGGACTTGACGGTTATATCATGTATCAGTTTGCAAAAGCGGGTGAAAAATCAGGAGTTCTTTATGTTGTGTTCTTTGTGCTGATGCTTGTGGTCATTGCATGGGCGATTTATGTATTCCCGTATATGGCACGTTTTGAGAATTCGACAAAATTGATCCTCAAAAATTCTGCGCTGATGGCGATCGGCAATCTGCCAAAGACTTTTATGGCACTGATGTTTTTCCTGGCATGCTGTATCGGAACTTATCTTTTGCCGGTTGTAGCAATCATATCACCGGCTTTGGGAATGCTTCTGCTCAACTATATTTTAGAAGGTGTGTTTGAACGCTATATGTCCGATGAAGACCGTGAAGCAGAAAATGAAAGAAATCAGGAATTCTATAACTAATGATATTGTAAATGACAATCGATTTTTTATATTGATTTATAGAAAGAGTTATAGTATATTTCAATATAGACGTGAAGGGAGAGCCCGAAAACGTATCAGAATGGAGAGTAGTTATGCAGCAGAATCAATCACTTGAGATTACCAAAGTTGCCTTAGATGCGATGGGTGGAGATTATGCTCCGGCCGAGCCTGTAAAGGGGGCTGTGGATGCGGTAAATGCGAGAAGTGATATCAAGGTTCTTCTGATCGGTCAGGAGGACGTGGTTCGTAAAGAACTTGAAAAGTACACTTATCCGGCGGAGCAGATCGAGGTTATACATGCTGAGGAAGTTATTGAGACAGCAGAACCGCCGGTAAATGCGATCCGCAAGAAAAAACAGTCATCGATCGTTGTCGGCATGAATATGGTAAAACAAAAAGAAGCAGATGCTTTCGTATCGGCAGGAAGTTCCGGTGCCATATTAGTCGGTGGACAGGTTATCGTAGGCAGAATCAAAGGAATCGAAAGACCACCGTTAGCGCCGCTTATTCCGACGGAAAAAGGTGTGTCGCTTCTGATCGACTGCGGCGCGAATGTGGATGCAAGGGCATCACATCTTGTTCAGTTTGCGAAGATGGGTTCTATTTACATGGAAAATGTACTTGGAATCAAAAATCCGAGAGTGGCGATTGTAAATATCGGTGCGGAGGAAGAAAAGGGAAATGCGCTGGTAAAAGAAACATTTCCACTTCTGAAAGAATGTACGGATATTAATTTTGTGGGCAGTATTGAGGCTCGTGAAATCCCGCATGGAGAGGCAGATGTGATCGTATGTGAAGCATTTGTTGGAAATGTAATTTTAAAGCTGTATGAAGGACTGGCAGGAACGCTTGTCGGAGCAATCAAAAAAGGCATGATGAGCACCTTAAGAAGCAAAATTGGTGCAGCGCTTGCGCTTCCGGCATTAAAGTCAACATTAAAAGCGTTTGATGCTACTCAGTATGGCGGCGCTCCTTTATTAGGACTGAATGGACTTGTGGTAAAGACGCACGGAAGTGCAAAGGCAGTCGAGATTACCAATTCCATTTTTCAATGTGTGACGTTCAAAGAGCAGGACATCAACGGAAAAATCAGAAAAAATATTATAAGTTCAACGGAACAGGAAGGAATGTAAAGTTATGGAATTTGAAAAACTGAAAAAAATCATTGCAGAGGTATTAAACGTGGACGAGGAAGAAATCACAATGGACACCACTTTTGTGGATGACCTTGGAGCAGACTCCCTTGATATTTTTCAGATTATTATGGGAATCGAAGAAGAATTCGACATCGAGATCGCGAATGAGGATGCTGAGCATATCGTGACAGTTGCAGATGCAGTAGAGCAGATCAAGAATGCTTTAAACTAAATAAAAGATGACGTATGCCCTTGTTGAAGACAAAAGGGCGGTGCGCGATGTACCGTCTCTTGTCAGGCAAGGGCTTTTCCGTTATTATATAAGAAAACAGAGTCTTTTTTATATTTTACTGGATACACAGTAAGGTAGAAAAAAGCCCCTGACCAGGAGGATGAAATGTCAAAGTTACAGGAATTGCAGAACAGGATTGGTTATACATTTGAGAAAGAGGGCTTATTGCGTCAGGCACTGACGCACAGTTCCTATGCTAATGAAAAACACATGAAAAAACATTCTGACAATGAGAGACTGGAGTTTTTAGGGGATGCGGTTTTAGAGATCGTATCGAGTGATTTTTTATACCGCAATTATCCGGATCTGCCGGAGGGAGATCTGACAAAACTCCGTGCGAGTATTGTGTGTGAGCCTACACTGGCACTTTGTACCAGAGAGATGGATCTTGGCGATTATCTGCTGCTTGGCAAGGGTGAAAACCAGACAGGTGGAAGAAAACGTAAATCAATTTTATCGGATGCTTTAGAGTCTGTGATTGGAGCTATCTATTTAGATGGTGGTTTTGAACCGGCAAAGAAGTTTATACATAAGTTTATCCTGACAGATATCGAGCACAAAAAGCTGTTTTATGACAGTAAGACCATTTTGCAGGAAGTTGTGCAGGGCAATTATAAAGAGAGTCTGCATTACGAGCTGATTTCAGAAGAAGGACCGGACCATGACAAACAGTTTTCGGTCGAAGCACGGATCGGAGATAAAGTGATCGGCGCAGGAACCGGACACACGAAAAAAGCGGCAGAGCAGGAAGCTGCCTACCAGGCACTTTTGCTTTTGAAACCGAAACTGTAATTATGCGCAAAAGTCAGCGCAAGAATGAGGTTTAGTATGTATCTGAAAAGTATTGAAGTGCAGGGATTTAAATCATTTGCGAACAAGATCGTTTTTGATTTTCATAATGGGATCACTGGAATTGTCGGGCCAAACGGCAGTGGCAAGAGTAATGTCGGGGATGCAGTGCGCTGGGTACTTGGTGAACAGAGCGCCAAGCAGCTGCGTGGTGCCAGTATGCAGGACATTATTTTTGCAGGAACGGAAAACCGTAAACCACTCAGTTATGCTTATGTTGCGATCACACTTGACAATGCGGACCATAAACTGCCGGTGGATTATGAGGAGGTCACGGTTGCGAGGCGCGTGTACCGCTCCGGGGAGAGTGAGTATCTGCTCAACGGCAATACCTGCCGTCTGAAGGATGTGACCGAGCTGTTTTATGATACCGGTATCGGAAAAGAAGGATATTCCATTATCGGACAGGGACAGATTGAGAAAATTTTAAATGGTAAACCCGAGGAGCGGCGTGAGCTTTTTGACGAGGCAGCCGGAATTGTAAAATATAAAAAGCGCAAGGCGACTGCACAGAAAAAGTTAGAAAATGAACGTGAAAATTTAGTTCGTGTCAATGATATCTTAAGCGAGCTGGAACGTCAGGTCGGCCCGTTAGAAAAACAGGCTGAAAAAGCGCGTGTATATTTAAAGAAAAAAGAAGAATTAAAGACATATGACGTCAACATGTTTCTGATGGAGATGACACGCATTGACGGACAGCTTCATGAAGTGGGCGAAAAATGCGGCATTGCGGAAGCACAGTTACATGAGTCAAAAGATTCTTATGAGCAGGTAAAGACAGAATATGAGCGCATGGAATCGGAGATCGAACAGTTAGAACAGGCAATCGGTGAGGTACGCGAAAATTTAAGCGGTTCCACTGTTTTAAAAGGAAAGTTAGAAGGACAGATCAACGTCTTAAAAGAACAGATCCACACGGCAGAAATGACGGACGAGCATTTAAAAGACAGACTTGATTCCATCGAAAAAGACACACAGGATCGCCTTGCGCAGAAAGATGTTTATGGCAGGGAACGAGAGGAACTGTTAGAGGCATTAGCGGGGATTTCGGAGAGAAAGCAGGCTGCTGAAAAAGAATTAGATGAGCTGCGCAATGGAATGAAAGAATGCAGTGACGGGATCGAACACGGAAAGAGTGAGATCATCGAACTCCTTAACAACAAGGCATCCGTTAAGGCGAGACAGCAGCGTTTTGATACGATGGCAGAGCAGATCAACATCCGGAAAGCGAAACTGACACAGAGACTTCTTGCCAGAAAGACAGAGGAAGAAGATTTAGACAATGTGCTGGCTGCCTATCAACAGGAATTAGATGATGTCAATGAAACGATCCGTGAGTTAAAGGAATCTGCAGCCGCAATGGAAGAAAAAAACCGTGAGTGGCGTAGAAAATATTCGCAGACGAGCCAGCAGTTAGAGCAGGATGTCACCAGATATCATAAAGAACAGTCCAGGTTAGAGACATTAAAAAACATTGCAGAACGCTATGACGGATATGGAAACAGTATCCGCCGTGTAATGGAACAGAAAGACAGACACAAAGGAATTTTAGGTGTCGTATCAGATCTGATTCAGGTTGAGAAAAAATACGAGGTTGCGATCGAGACTGCGTTAGGCGGAAGTATCCAGAATATCGTCACGGAGGATGAAGAGACAGCAAAGCAGATGATCGCGTATCTGAAGCAGAACCGGTATGGACGTGCAACATTTCTTCCGCTCACGAGTGTGAATGGCAGCGGCGGGTTTAAGAATCAGGAAGCACTGCGGGAGCGGGGCGTGATCGGACTTGCAAGTACCCTGGTGAAAAATGATGCCAGATATGATGGCGTGACGAATTATCTGCTCGGCAGGGTAGTTGTTGCCGAGACGATCGATGACGCGATTGCTCTGGCAAGAAAATACCGCTATTCATTCCGTATCGTAACGCTAGAGGGCGAATGCTTAAATCCGGGCGGTTCCATGACCGGTGGTGCATTTAAAAATACCAGCAATCTTCTTGCGAGAAGACGTGAGGTAGAAGAACTTGAAACACTTGTTGCTTCTCTGCAGAGTCAGATCAAAGAGTCGAGAGACCGCTTAGAGGATATTAAGACGGCGCAGTCACTGTTAGAAGAAGATATGGAAAGCGGCAAGGAGAAACTGCAGGAACAGTACATTCTTCAGAACACGGCAAAAATGAACTTAGACCGCGCCACAGAGCAGAAAAATGAGAGAGAAACAGTTTTTGCCGGTCTGCATGCGGAGCGGGCAGAGATCGAGGAGCAGCTTGCAGAGCTTGAAAACAATAAAGCGCAGATAGCGGCAGAGATTGAGGCTGCAGCGGTTCGTGAAAAAGAGATCGGACAGGAAAACGAGGACTTCCAGAAACGTTTCGAGGAATATCAGACGAAGGAGAAGGAAGCTGCGGAAACTGTTTCAAAGATTGCTTTAGAGGAAGCCGGTATCCGTCAGAAAGCGGAGTTTGCGCAGTCAAATATTTCGCGTATTCAGAGTGAGATCACAAGATTTTCACAGGACAGGGAAACGCTGATCACGCAGGCAGGGGATGCAAAAGAAGAAGCAAAACAGAAGATGGCAGAGATCGAGGAATTAAAAAAGACGATCCGTGTATCGGATGATACGCATGCCGCTTTCGAACAGCAGTTAAAAGATTATACGCAGAAGAAAGAAGAACTGTCAGCTTCACATAAAGGATTTTTCCGGAAGCGTGAGGAGATATCCAATCAGATCTCGGAACTTGATAAGGAAGTATTCCGTCTGAATAGTCAGCGTGAAAAGCTAAATGATGCGAGAGAATACCAGACCAATTATATGTGGCAGGAATATGAACTGACGCTTCACGCTGCAATGGATCTTCGGGATGATACCTATGACGATCTTTCTACATTAAAGAAAATGATCGCACAGATTAAGGATGAGATCCGAAAGCTCGGTGACGTCAATGTCAATGCGATCGAGGATTATAAGGAGATCTCAGAGCGTTATCAATTTTTAAAAACACAGCATGATGATCTGATCGAAGCAGAGAAAACGTTGATCGGAATCATCGAGGAACTTGATACGGGAATGCGCAAACAGTTCATGGAGAAATTTGCAGAGATTCAGAAACAGTTTGATACCGTATTTAAAGAACTGTTCGGCGGTGGAAAAGGTACACTGGAACTGGTGGAGGATGAGGATATCTTAGAGTGTGGTATCCGTATCATCGCACAGCCTCCTGGAAAGAAGCTGCAGAATATGATGCAGATGTCCGGTGGAGAAAAATCACTGACAGCGATTGCACTGTTATTTGCGATCCAGAACTTAAAGCCTTCACCGTTTTGTCTGTTAGACGAGATCGAGGCGGCACTGGATGATTCAAACGTCACCCGGTTTGCAAAATATCTGCACAAGCTGACGCAGAATACACAGTTTATTGTAATCACACACAGACGAGGTACGATGGCGGCGGCTGACCGTCTCTACGGTATCACGATGCAGGAAAAGGGTGTTTCCACACTGGTTTCCGTAAATCTGATAGAAAATGATTTAGACAAATAATGATTGGAACAAATAAGAAAGGCAGGATGTATGGGCGAAGAAAAAAAAGGATTTTGGAGCCGTCTGGTTTCCGGACTCAGCAAGACAAGAGATAACATTGTATCCGGAATTGATTCGATCTTCAGTGGATTTTCCAGTATTGATGATGATTTTTATGAAGAAATTGAAGAAATTCTGATCATGGGAGATATCGGTGTCAACGCGACCGAAGCGATCATCGAGAATCTCAAAGAAAAAGTAAAAGAAAATAAGATCAAGGATCCGGCAGAGTGCAAGGAACTTCTGATCAACAGCATCAAAGAGCAGATGGATGTTGGAGAGACTGCATACCGTTTTGAAAATGAAAAATCTGTGGTACTTGTCATCGGAGTAAACGGTGTCGGTAAGACGACTTCTGTTGGAAAACTGGCTGGAAAGCTAAAAGACCAGGGCAAAAAGGTTGTCCTTGCAGCGGCTGATACATTCCGTGCAGCAGCAGGAGATCAGCTGTTAGAATGGGCAAACCGTGCAGGTGTTGAGATGATCGGCGGACAGGAAGGTGCAGATCCGGCATCGATCGTATATGATGCGGTCGCAGCAGCAAAAGCAAGAAATGCGGATGTACTGCTCTGTGATACGGCAGGACGTCTTCATAATAAGAAGAATCTTATGGAAGAGTTGAAAAAGATCAACCGTATTCTTGAAAAAGAATATCCGGATGCATACCGCGAAACTCTTGTCGTATTAGATGCAACGACAGGTCAGAACGCACTTGCACAGGCGAGACAATTTTCAGAAGTGGCAGAGATCACAGGTATCATTCTAACAAAGATGGACGGAACGGCAAAAGGCGGTATTGCGGTTGCAATCCACTCCGAACTTGGAATTCCGGTCAAATATATCGGTGTCGGAGAGACCATCGAGGATTTACAGAAGTTTGATTCTAATGAATTTGTAAACGCACTTTTTGATATCAAAGATCAGGCAGAACAATAAACAGATGAAGGAGAATGCAGATGTTAACATTAGACAAGTTTGAAGAAGCAAGTGAGAAAGTAAAAGAAGTCACCTTAGAAACAAAACTGGTATATTCAGATTTCTTAAGTGAGCAGACAGGAAATAAGGTATATTTAAAACCTGAGAATATGCAGTTTACCGGTGCATACAAAGTGCGCGGAGCTTATTACAAGATCAGCACACTGACAGAGACAGAGCGTAAAAAAGGACTCATTACCGCCTCAGCAGGAAATCATGCGCAGGGTGTTGCCTACGCAGCAAAATGTTATGGATGTAAAGCTGTCATCGTGATGCCGACAACGACACCTTTAATTAAGGTAAACCGTACCAAGAGTTATGGTGCAGAGGTTGTTCTCTGCGGAGATGTTTACGACGAGGCCTGTCAGAAAGCCTACGAACTGGCAGAGGAAAAAGGATATACGTTCATTCATCCGTTCGATGATCTTGCAGTTGCAACCGGACAGGGAACGATCGCAATGGAAATCTTTAAAGAGCTGCCGCTTGTGGAATATATTTTAGTTCCGATCGGCGGAGGCGGACTTGCAACAGGTGTATCCACACTTGCAAAACTGTTAAATCCAAAGATCAAAGTGATTGGGGTGGAACCGGCAGGTGCAAACTGTATGCAGGCTTCTTTCAAAGCAGGAAAAGTAACGACTCTGCCGAGCGTCAACACGATCGCAGACGGTACTGCGGTAAAGACACCGGGCAGCAAGATCTTCCCATATATCAAAAAGAATTTAGATGATATCATCACAGTAGAAGATGATGAACTGGTTGTTGCATTCCTTGATATGGTAGAAAATCATAAAATGATTGTGGAAAACTCAGGTCTTCTTACGGTAGCAGCGTTGAAACATTTAGGTGTAAAAGATAAGCGTGTCGTATCGATCTTAAGCGGTGGTAACATGGATGTGATCACAATGTCTTCCGTGGTACAGCAGGGACTTATTTTCCGTGACCGTATCTTTACGGTATCCGTGCTTCTTCCGGATAAGCCGGGCGAATTGTCAAAAGTAGCCGCAACGATTGCAGCAGAGCAGGGGAATGTGATCAAGTTAGAGCATAATCAGTTTGTCAGCACAAACCGTAATGCAGCCGTGGAGCTTCGTATTACTTTAGAGTGTTTTGGTACAGATCACAAAAATCAGATCATCAAAGCATTGGAGAAAAATGGTTATAAACCGAAATTAGTCAGAGCAAGTCTGTAGAATTGCGTTTCGGATATCAGAACCGGATCATAAAATGAAAAATGGTTAAAAAATAAGGAATTTCGTTCATTGCAAAACGAAATTCCTTATTTGTTTTATGAAACAGTATGCTCGTACAATATGTGGTCCGGCGTATGCGGCCAAATAGTCAGTGTCAGGATACTGTGTAAGACTGACCTGTCATATCCAGGCTGTTAATGTCTGCACCGGAGTGATTTACGTGAAGACCAAGATTGAAGCCAGAACCGCCATCCGGGTTAAAGCTGACAGTCACGGAATTGCCGGAAATAGAAGTAGACGCAGAGTATCCGGCAACCTCGACCTGATCGATCGGTGTATTAAAGGAAAGTGTCAGGGCGACATTGCCTGCCACGTTATTCCAGTTCACGGCAACCAGACCTTTTCCGCCACCTGCCCATCTGTCCCATACTCCCATAAAGGTTGCGGTTACGGAACCGGCTGCACCGGCTGCGCCGCTTGCAAGATAGATGCCTTCTGTATGTTCAGGTGTCAGATAAATTGCAGGTTTCTGATATTTATTTTTCATGAGAACCTCCATTCCTGCGCATGATTTACGCAAGCAAAAAAGTTTTTATTTTAGGTTTAGCTCATTATAAACAGGGAAAAAAAGTGTTGTCAATACTGTTATAGGAAAAAAGTCATGTTTTAAGAAAAAATAAATACTGGTGTCAAGAAAAAATGCTTGACACCCATTCTTTTTTATGATAATCTATGCAAGGTGCTGATGTGAGAGTACAGATTGGGATATGAGATGGAAGAAAAGATTGAACAGGCGTATCTATATGATTTCTATGGAGAGCTTTTAAACGAACACCAGAGAAAGATATATGAAGATTTTGTGTTCAATGATCTCTCACTCGGTGAAATCGCGGATGAAGAAGGAATCAGCCGTCAGGGTGTACATGATATGGTAAAGCGGTGTACGAAGACCTTAGAAGGATATGAGAGCAAGCTTCATCTGATCGAAAAATTCCAGACCGCAAGAGGTATGGTGACAAAGATTCACACGTTGACCAAAGAGTTCTATAAGAACCATGACGAGGCAGTGTTAGAAGAGATCGAACAGATCTCCAACCAGATATTAGAGGAGCTATAGATGGCATTTGACAGTTTATCCGAAAAACTCCAGAATGTATTTAAAAACCTGAGAAGCAAAGGGCGTTTGACAGAAGATGATGTGAAGGCTGCTTTAAAGGAAGTTAAGATGGCTCTTTTAGAGGCCGATGTCAATTTCAAGGTAGTCAAGCAGTTTGTCAAAGATGTGCAGGAGCGTGCGATCGGACAGGACGTGATGAACGGACTGAATCCGGGACAGATGGTCATCAAGATCGTAAACGAAGAGATGGTCCGCCTGATGGGTTCCGAGACGACAGAGATTGCACTTCGTCCGGGCAAAGAACTGACGATCATTATGATGGCAGGTCTTCAGGGTGCTGGTAAGACGACTACGACAGCAAAGATTGCCGGAAAGTTAAAAGCCAAAGGCAAGAAAGTACTGCTTGCGGCATGTGATGTATATCGTCCGGCGGCGATTGAACAGTTACAGATCAACGGTGAAAAACAGGGAGTGGAAGTATTCTCCATGGGAGATAAAAATACTCCTGTGAACATTGCAAAGGCTGCGGTAGAGCATGCCACAAAGAATGATTTTAATGTGCTGATCATCGATACGGCAGGACGTCTTCATGTGGATGAGGACATGATGGCCGAATTGATTCAGATAAAAGAAAATGTTGCGGTATCACAGACCATATTAGTGGTCGATGCCATGACAGGACAGGATGCAGTCAATGTTGCAAAGACCTTCGATGAGAAGATCGGAATTGACGGCGTAGTACTCACCAAACTAGATGGTGACACCAGAGGTGGTGCGGCACTCTCAATAAGAGCGGTGACCGGCAAACCGATTCTTTACGCAGGTATGGGAGAAAAGCTTTCTGATTTAGAGCAGTTTTATCCTGACCGTATGGCATCGAGAATCCTTGGAATGGGTGATGTGCTGACACTCATTGAGAAGGCACAGAACGAGCTTGACGAGGAGAAAGCCAAAAAGCTTGAAGAAAAGATGCGCAAGAATGAATTTGACTTTGAGATGTATTTAGAGTCCATGAGTCAGATGAAAAAAATGGGCGGTCTTTCCAGTATCCTTGGCATGATGCCGGGACTTGGCGGCGGTAAGATGCCTGAGATTGACGAGGGAGCGGCTGAGAAGAATATGGCACGCACTGAGGCGATCATTTTCTCAATGACAGTCGAGGAGAGACAGAATCCATCATTGCTCAATCCGAGCAGAAAGCGTAGAATCGCACAGGGGGCGGGCGTGGATATCGCAGAGGTCAACCGTCTTGTAAAACAGTTTGACCAGGCGAAGAAAATGATGAAACAGATGCCCGGCATGATGAAAAAAGGTAAAAAGGGAATGTTTAAAGGACTTCCTTTTTAATAAATGAACAGCAAAAATTTAAGGAGGTGAAAGTAATGGCAGTAAAGATCAGATTAAGAAGAATGGGACAGAAGAAAGCACCTTTCTATCGTATCGTAGTTTCTGATTCCAGATCCCCGAGAGATGGAAAGTTCATCGAAGAGATTGGAACATATGATCCGACTAAAGATCCGAGCGAGTATCATGTAAATGAGGACTTAGCAAAGAAATGGTTAGCAAACGGAGCTCAGCCAACAGATACCGTAGCAAGAATTTTCAAAAATGCTGGTATTGAGAAATAGGATCAGTGAGGTGGACCTATGAAAGAATTAGTAGAAGTAATTGCCAAGGCACTTGTTGATTGCCCGGACGAAGTTGTTGTGACTGAGACCGAGAATGAAAAAGCAATCGTATTAGAGCTGCGCGTTGCACAGTCTGATATGGGTAAGGTAATCGGCAAACAGGGACGTATTGCGAAAGCGATTCGTTCTGTTGTGAAGGCTGCTGCCTCAAAAGAAGAGAAAAAAGTGATTGTGGAGATTATGCAGTAATCTTCGCAGTAAACCGGCGTGATCATGAACATGGTGCAGCCGGTTTTTTTTCTATCAGAGAAGAATAGAGGGGGATAAAAATGAGAGAAATTACAAAAAAATGCTCTATATTTTTATTGACATTACTGTTGACTGTACAGATACCGGTATTGACAAGTGCCAGTGAAATAGTGACAGACACAGGAAACTATACAGTATTTACCGAAGATAATGAGTCAGATGAGACAGCAGATATCGTAAAAGAATACTGTAAAGGTGCTTCCACGAAAATGAGTTTCAGGGGAAAACTGACACAGGTATACTGCCCAAAGAAAAGTACAACTTATATATATAGAGTAAAAAATATGCCATCGAACGGAAGAATTACAAAAGTGAGCAGTTCAAATGGAAAAGTGGCAAAGATTTCAATAGGTGACAATAATGTCCGGATCAAACCGTTAAAGGTGGGAAAATCAACGATTAAAGTGACGGTAAAAACAGGAAGGCTCCTGACAACTTTTACATCACAACTGACTGTTTATAAATGGAGTAATCCGGTTGCAAATTATAAAATAGGAAACAAACAAATAAAAAACCAGTTTAAAAATACCAATATTTATAATTATAAGCTTGGAAGCAAAAAAACATTAAAGTTTGATGTAAAGGCAAAAACAGGCTGGAAGATGACATCATTTACTTATTATGACAAGCTTGGAAAAAGTACATCTTATCTATCTTCTTCAAAGAAAATCAAACTGGAAAAGGGTGGTTCCGTGCAGATTAATTTTACAAATCAGAAAACAGGTCTGGTTGAGAATGTTGTAATCTGGATCAAATAACAGAATGAAAAATTTTATGAAAATAAGATTTTTCACACGCAGGAATGGAGATTTTATGGAGAATTTACTTCAGGTAGGTGTCATAACAACGACACACGGTGTGCGTGGGGAGGTCAAGGTATTTCCGACCACAGATGATGCGGCACGCTTTAAAAAATTAAAACAGGTAATCTTAGACACAGGAAAAGAACACCTTGCATTGGAAATTGCCGGGGTAAAGTTCTTCAAAAATATGGTAATACTCAAGTTTAAGGGATATGACAATATCAATGATGTGGAGATGTTCCGCAAAAAAAGTCTCTATGTGACCAGGGAAAATGCCGTAAAGTTAAAGAAAAATGAGTATTTTATAGCAGATCTCATCGGTCTTAAAGTGATCTCAGATGAGGGTGAAGATTTGGGAGAGCTGACTGATGTACTGCAGACAGGGGCGAATGATGTCTATGTGATCAGCAAAGAGGGTGCGGATGATATTTTACTTCCGGCGATCAAAGACTGTGTAAAACAGGTGGACATCGAGGGCGGTACGATGCAGGTACATCTGCTTGACGGCTTAAGAGACTTAAACAGCAGGCGGGAGGAAGCATGAATTTCTACATTATGACATTGTTTCCGGATATGGTCATGCAGGGATTAAATACCAGTATTATCGGCAGGGCAGCGGAAAAGGGACTGCTTACGATCAAGGCGGTAAATATCCGGGACTATACGATCAATAAACACAAAAAGGTGGATGATTATCCATATGGCGGTGGTGCAGGAATGCTGATGCAGGCACAGCCGGTCTATGATGCGTGGAGATCGATCGTCGATAAAATCGGGACAAAACCGCGTACAATTTACCTCACACCGCAGGGACCGACTTTTACACAGCAGGCAGCAAAGTCATTTGCAAAAGAAGAAAATCTGATTTTTTTATGTGGACATTATGAGGGGATTGATGAGCGTGTCTTAGAGGAGATCGTGACCGACTATGTCTCGATTGGTGACTATGTCTTAACCGGAGGAGAACTTCCGGCGATGGTCATGGTGGATGCGATTTCCCGTATGGTGCCGGGGGTGCTGACAAATGATGAATCCGGTTCTACGGAGTCATTTGAGGGAGATTTGTTAGAGTACCCGCAGTACAGCCGTCCGGAGGAGTGGATGGGAAAAAAAGTTCCTCCGGTATTGCTGTCCGGCAATCATAAACTTGTGGATGAATGGCGCAGGGAGCAGTCGATCATCCGCACGAAAGAACGCCGTCCGGATCTGTTTGCGCGTGCAGAGCTGACAGAAAAAGAGCGGAAAAAGTGGCGTTAAAAATAAAAATAAAATTTGTTTACAATCACAAACTTATGTGATATACTATAACAGTTGTGAATAAAAATAGATGGTCCTCTGTTACGAATTCGCGTATTAAGAACATCCAAATTATCAGGAGGTCACAAAATGAACGCAAGTGAAATCATTAAGAACATTGAAACAGCACAGTTAAAAGCAGAAGTACCGGAGTTCCGTGTTGGTGATACTGTAAAAGTTTACGGTAAGATCAAAGAGGGTAACC
>ERZ1673753.193-NODE-193-length-85124-cov-25.262164_pt1 | contig 85124 bp, 72 predicted proteins | sample MGYA00580201_ERZ1673753 | MGnify/ENA primary metagenome ERZ1673753 (study PRJEB41218, sample SAMN15661747) | gut metagenome | host: Homo sapiens | place: Canada: London | collected 2015-08-20/2019-03-30 | study: EMG produced TPA metagenomics assembly of... | reverse complement strand
TAGCTGCCATGTGCTATATTCCAAACCCTGCAAAAAGGAAATTCTGGCGAAAATCACTCTGCACTATCCGGAGGTGGAGCGTGAGGCGGTCTGGGAGCAGGTGCAGCTGAGATACGCAGAGCTTCTTTCCAAGTGGCGCACCGACCTCGGCGGTAAAAAGAATTTTCACAACGGCGTAGGCGGCACCTACGACTGCATCGCCATCATGTGCTTTTACGATGTGTGCCGGGATGTGGTCACATTCCGCGAAATGGAAGAGATCGAAGAAAATCTGATCCTGCCGTCCTTCCGGAAGCTGCGCTTCGTTGACATCAACAAGCCATTCTGGAAAAAGCTGATGTATCGGGCATTCAGCACTGCCCAAAAGCACTGTGACACATGGCATGATTACGAGATGGATGTTACGCCTTACGAAAACAGCAAGCCCATCTATTATGAATTTACGGCGTGTCCGGCGGCGGAATTTGCCAAGCGGTTCGGATTTGCGGACATTATGCCCGCCCTGTGCAATGTGGACTATGCGTCCATGGAACTGCTCCATGCCAAGCTCGTGCGGACGACCACCTGCGTGGACGGCTGCCGATGCGACTATACCATCTGCGGCGATAAGGATCCATACGTAAAGGAACATCCCGAATACCGGGATGAAAACGGATACAGGAGGAATAAGGAATGCTTTTACAGGTGATTTTGGAAGGTCTTGGGCTGGGGGCTTTGCTATTTCTTGTCTGTGCTGTGGGCATCTGCAAAGGGGCTGTTGGGATGGTGCATCTTTACAGCCCGGCGGTGCAGCAGCGGTGCGTGAAGCTGGGACTTACAACACACGAGAAAATCAAGCGCAATTCTCTACTTTTCAAAGCCGTCTGCATTCCCGGCTATATCGGCTATGTGCTGGTCTGTGTCTATGGGATAAACGGTGCAAAGGGCTTTGTTCAGGGTTTCTGGCAGTTACTCGTCATCTTGTCCGTTATGAATCTCATGGACCGCCTGTTGGTTGACGGCTATTGGGTGGGGCACACGAACGCATGGACGATCCCCGGAACAGAAGATCTGAAGCCGTACATCACCGCAAAAGACAAGCAGAAAAAGTGGCTGTTCGGCACGGTGGGCATGGCAGTCATAGCGGCGGTGCTGGCGGCAATGATGACTGTTTTTCTTTACTGAGGGAGGTGCCTATGAAATATAAAATCGAGAAAAACACCGTGCAGGAGACGCTGATCCTCCCGCTGTATTCCCGGAAGCTGTGTACGGAGCTGTACCCGAACCTTTACCGGGATGAAACCGCGGTTCGTCTGCTCGACCAGATCGACTACGATTTTTCAGGGGCGGAGAAAAGCTCCCGCAGTCTGATGCAGCGGTTCGGTGCGCTGGAGGTGGCCATGCGGCAGAACGACCTTACCTTTGAGGTGCGGGCATACCTGAAAACGCACCCCGGCGCAGCGGTGGTCAATCTGGGCTGCGGGCTGGACAACACCGGCAGAGCCTGCGACAACGGCAGATGCAAAATTTACAATCTGGACTTCCCGGATGTTATTGCCTTGCGGCAGCAGCTGCTGCCCGCCGGGGAGCGGGAGCAAAACATCCCCTGCGACCTGAAAGACCCCGCATGGTTTGACAAGATCGATGCCTCCGGCGGGGCGGTGTTCTTTGCCTCCGGGGTGTTCTATTACTTCCTGACCCAGCAGGTCCGGGATCTGGTGCAGGGGATGGCGGATGCTTTCCCCGGCGGAGTGCTGGTCTTTGATGCTGCCAACCGTACGGCGGTGAAGATGATCGCCAAAACGTGGCTCAGGACGGCGAAAATCAAGGATGTGGGAGCATATTTCGCGGTTTCGGATGCGAAAAGCGAGCTTTCCCCATGGGACAGCCGTTTGCAAGTGTCCAGCCGGGGCTATATGCTGGGGTACAACGATTTGAAAGACCCTTCTGTCAGCAGCTTTTTCCGTTTTCTTGCAAAGGTCGGGGATAACGGGATGAAAATGCAGATCGTGAAGATCGGATTTGGAGGGAGAGCATGAAACACCTGCACTTTGATGTGGAACTCAATGGCTTTTACGGTGCGTATTGGGCGTGTGCCGGCGGTTCAGACTGTGCGGTCATCACGATGATCGGGGATGATCCGGAGGATCGGCTTGCGCGCTCGGCAGTGAAATGGCTTTGCGGGTGCGGTGTGAACGTGCTCACAATGTCGCCCGCGAAAAAAGATTACGGACATCATAATTACCCGCTTGAGCGTGTGGAGACGGCAATTTCATGGCTGAAAGCTAACGGTAACAGAAAGATCGGCATTGCCGGTGCATCGACCACCGGAACGCTTGCGCTGACAGCGGCTGCCATGTTCCCGGATATCACCCTGACCATTGCCATGACACCCAGCGACTTTGTGTGGCAGGGCTTTCTGCAGGGCAAAAGGGACGGCTGCAAGGAGTGGCCGGTCGAGGGTGAATCGCTGTTCTCCTACCGGGGCAAGCCGCTGCCCTATATGCCGTTTTGCTATCAGCATCCCGACTATTGGCATTGCATCGCCGCCGAGAGCAAACGCGCCGGCGATATGGTAAACTCCCGCAAGCTGTTTGACGATTCCGAGACAGCTCATCCGATCGAGCCGGAAGAATACATTCCCGTTGAAAACATCCGGGGAAAGCTGCTGCTGATCGGCGCGGAGGACGATGCGCTGTGGGACACCGCAAAGTATATCCGCCGGATGGAAAAGCGCCTTGCCGAAAAACCGCATGAATGCGAGATCGAGACGATGGTTTATGCCCACGGCACCCACTTCGTTTTCCCGGATGGGATGCTGAAAATTATGCTGCCGGTTGGCTCCGGCCTATTTGTGAAATGGGCCTTCCATGCGGCCCGGAAATATCCGAAGGAATGCCGGGAGACCCGGAAAGACATCGAGAAACGGATGTGCCGGGTGCTGGCAGAATGGAAAGGGGAAAAGTAAAATGCGTTGGATGGGAATCCCTATGGCGATGTGGGCCGTGTTTGCGAAATCGTTTCAGACGCAGCTGACGGCGGTGCTGGGCTATGATGCAGCCACCGCAAAGCAGATCACCAAAACCGCCAAGCCGAAATACAAAGAGATCATCGCAAAGCTGCCCAAATTTGAAAAAGGTGATCGGTTCAGCATGAACATCATTGGATGCGCCATGCTGGGGGCGTTTGTTCTCTGTATGCCGCAGCGGCCGGATGCAGAGGCGCTGACGGTTTACTATGAGAACGCTCAGATGACGCCGCTGATGAAGTGGTTCTGCCGCAAAAGCGGAAAAAGCAAATTTACCGCAAAGGACATTGCCGCCATGAAGGCAACCGCTGCCCTGAAAGCCGCCGACCGCAACCCCTATTCGTGGAACATGGAGTTTTACGAATACCCTGACGGCAGCGGCTACGAGGGACGCTTTACCAAATGCGGCATCTGTGTGCTGATGAAGGAGCTGGGTCTGTACGACCTGACCTCCGCTTTGTGCCATCTGGACTACACCATGAGCGAAGCGGGCGGTGTGACAAATTTTGTGCGGCAGTACACCCTTGCCTCCGGCGGACCCTACTGCGACTGCGGGTACAAAAAGAAAGGGTAACGGACGATGAAGAGGAAGGAAACCTATCTTTCCCGTGATTTCCGGGAGACTGTGGCACTGCGCTTTCCCGCGCAGGCAAAGGAACTGAACACCGCTTTCGATATGCGCCTGAGTGCGCTGCTGGCTGAAAATGCAGATGCAAGCAAGGAAAAGCAATACCACCTCAAGCGGCAGATCTTGCCGGGCATTGCGGCCTACGAGACCTTGCAGCGGGTCATGCCGAAAGAGGAGGCACTGCAAACCGTTCACGGCTATGTGGAGCGCTTGGCGAGAACGAGCCACAAACAGCTTGCCGCCCTGCTGCACATACCGGGGCTTTACCGCCTTGTTCCCGGCGTTTTTGTCAAATCCACCCGGAGCGTTTTCGGCCCGGCGGCGGGCTTTGCCCCAAAAGAACTGCAGACCGGTAACGGCGTCTGGCGTGTGGATATGATGAAGTGTCCCTATCACGACACCTGCGCAGAATACGGCTGCCCGGAGCTGTGCCGCTGCTTTTGCGACAGCGATGACATCAGCTATACCGGGCTGCATCCGAAGCTGATCTGGGAGAGAAGCATGACGCTGGGGCGTGGAAATGACCGCTGCGATTTTTGCATGAAGGTCAGATAATAGTGGGCGGCATATTGAAATGGAAATCAAACGATTCGGTACATGGTATTTCTGGCATACTTTCTTGTTTTGTATGAATCACGATGGAAGACGAAGGAAATGGGAGCATATGCCCGATTCGCACGCAGACTGAGAGGAGAAAAACAATGATCGTACTGCAACTGCTGCTTTATTGTCTGCTGTTTACCGCAATGATAAAAATCGCTGTGATCGGCGGTGCTGTCAATGGACTGTACTTTTATCCCAAGGAGGTGCAGGACCGCGCCATCGAACTGGGACTGATCGACCGCAATACGATGAACCGGAAACGAAAATGCTTTATGATACCGTTCTTTATCGTGATGCTTGCTGCTCTTGTGCTGATCATCGGTTTGTGGAACGGGGCTTCCTCCTTTGGTGAGGCCTATTGGCAGGCGCTGCTGTTTCTTGAGGTTATGAATATCTATGACGGCGTTGTAATCGACAAGCTATGGGTCGGGCACAGCCAGTTTTGGGTGCTGCCAGGGCTTGAAGATGCGCCGTTCGTGCAGACCTGGAGGCAGGTGCTGAAAAAGCGAAGCATACTGGCGCTGATCTGGGTTGCGGGAGCGGCAATTGTCGGCGGTATTGTCCATTTGATTTTCTAAGAAGTTGGAAATTGCCCAAATGAAAAGCAGAATCATGAACTGCAATCGGAGGCAAAAAAGATGAAGACGGAGAAACCGAAAAAGCTGATTCGATGGTGCATTTTCGGTGCGATCGGGGCAGTACTGACGATCCTGGCGGCAGGCATTGTGGTGCCCGCTTTGTCCTATCTGCTCAGCTTTGCCGCCGGAGCCATGCTGTATGTGGTGGTGGAGGAGCTGATCCCGGAAATGTCGCAGGGGCAGCACTCTAACGTCGGCACGGTGTTTTTGCGGTAGGCTTCAGCGTGATGATGGTACTGGATGTGGCACTGGGATAGCGCATGGTTGAGAAAATTGCGATGCAAGGGGCGAAGAAAGGAAAAACATGAAAGACAGAGATCTGCCAGTTGACCACAGCTGCCATTCCAAGCCCTGCAAAAGACGGATTGTGGAGATCGGATTGAATAAACAGTATGATTGATATCATTTTTCATGACAAAACGGGGGTCACTCCCTATAATCCCGGACAAACAGGCGGCTTTGAAAATGCGGCCGGAAGTGGAGAAATTCACTATTACCGGCTGTTTGATGGCGTGGGGATCATGCTGCTGCGGCTGGAGATGGAGACCTATACGGAAATCCGCACGCAGATCGGTATGATAGAGATCAATTTCTGCATCAATGGCCGTTTTGAAACCAGCTTTTCCATGCGTGATAGCGTTCTGCTAAAGCCGGGGGATATGGCCGTCAGCTGCTACGACGGACGGCATGGAACACGTTCAGAGTCACGGTTCCCGCTGGGCTGTTACGAAGGGATGTGTCTGGAAGTTGATCCAGCAGCCGCTCAGAACTGGCTTGAGAAGAACGCACCGGGCTTTTCGGTGGATTTTGCGGTACTGAAGCAGAATCTTCTGGGAAACCGATGGTTCATGTTCGGTACGGCAGGACCCCGCTGTGAGCACGTTTTCCGGGAATTGTACGAAAATGCGCCCTACATGGATCTCCGGTTCCTGCGGCTCAAGGCGGTGGAGCTGTTGATGCTGCTGAGCCGCATTCCGCAGGAGGAAGGAACGGACTTGTACTGTTCTACCGAACAGACCGAACTGGCACACCATCTCCGGGATCACCTTCTGACAAACCGGGAGGGGTATGTCTCCCTTGCGCAGCTGGCAGAAGAACACGGGATCTCGGTTTCGCACCTGCAAAAAATGTTCAAACAGGTCTACGGTGTGCCAGTATACCACTATATCAAGGAATACCGTCTGGAACAGGCTGCCGTAGAGCTTGTCCGGAGCGCAAAGCCCATTACGCAGATCGCACAGAATGCAGGATATGACAACGCCAGCAAGTTTTCGGAGGCTTTCCGGAAACGATATGGAACGACCCCGTCGCAGTACCGCACCCACGCAAATGGACTCGCAAAACGGAGCAGGGAAATCAGAATGGAGTAGTCCACGGCCGAAAAATATGCTAAAGTACAGAGCGGTTAGAACAAACTTACTTTAAAACCGGAGGTACTTTCATATGATGATGAAAAAGAAATTTGTTGCAGTGGCCTTGTCTGCGGTCTGCCTGCTGTCTGCTGTCGGCTGCGGCCAGCAGAGCGCAAGCACAGCGTCTTCGGCATCCAGCGTTTCCTCATCGGTGGCTTCTTCGGCTTCCGCAAGTCAGGTAATGGATGCGGAGGATTATCTGTCTGGTATCAGCGGGACTTATGTGGAACTGTTCCCGGAGATGGCAAAGAGTGAATACCGGAATTTGTGGATCGACGCTGCGACTCCGCTGGTAGGCGAGGACAATGCGGAATCGGCTACGGATATGCTGCTGGGAATGTGCATGGCAGAGCCGTATGGCGAGGAGGCTATTGAAAAATATGCAGCAGATCCGGACAGCACGGCGTTCAACTGCTATTTTCTGGGCGGCGTGGAAAAATTCGTGATGAATGGCGACACCATCACCGGTCTGGATGCGCAAGGACAGGAAGTGTTTGCACACACCTACCAGAAACTGGATGTGGACAATGAAAACAGCTTCCTCTTCTACCAGAGCGAGGATGCGGATTCCGGGGAGTTTACCTACTTTGCCTTTGCGCCCGATACGATGGAAACGACGTATCATCTGGAATTCCGCTATGCAGAGGATCTCGACGACCTGCAGAGCTGGTATGAAGGAAATTATGCTTATTGGAATGCTGCCGCCATCGCAGAGGACTATGATCAGGCAACCATGGAAAATGTCATTGAACTTTTCGTCACGGAAAATTTGTCTGAGGCAGAATAAGCGGCACATGTGCACCCGATCATGTCAGGCGGTACGCATGGCAATATTACGGTAAGGATGTGATTTGATTGAAAAAACAGTCCGATCTTTCCCGGCTAATGGGCTACGCCGGGAACTACCGATATTTCACCTACGCTTCGTGGGTGCTGTCTGCGGTCAGTGCGCTGGTGGCGCTGGTGCCTTTTGTGTACATCTGGAAGATCCTGCGGGATGTGCTGAACGCCGCGCCGGACTACGCGCAGGCGGTGAACATCCCCCATTACGGCTGGATGGCAGTGTTGTTTGCAGTGCTGTCTTACCTTATTTACATTGCAGCGCTGATGTGCTCCCACCTGTCGGCGTTCCGGGTGGCGACCAATCTGCGGCTGGCGGTGTCGGAGCATCTGGCGGTGCTGCCGCTGGGCTTTGCCGAAACTTTTGGCAGCGGTAAGCTGCGCAAGATCATCCACGAGAGCACCGGAGCCGCCGAGACCTATCTGGCCCACCAGTTGCCCGACCAGTACAATGCCATCGCCACCCCGGTGGGGCTGCTGGTTTTGCTGCTGGCGTTCGACTGGCGGCTGGGTCTGCTGAGCCTTGCGCCGGTGGTGCTGGCTTTCCTCATTATGGCGACCATGACCGGCAAGCGGATGGTTGAAAAAATGCGGCAGTACGGCAACGCACTGGAGGCTATGTCCAATGAGGCGGTAGAGTACGTCCGAGGCATTCCGGTGGTCAAGACCTTCGGGCAGAGTGTGTTTTCCTTCAAAAAGTTCAAGGCCACCATTGATGAGTACGAAAAGTGGGTCATCTCCTACACCAAAGACCTGCGCCTGCCCATGATGTTCTATACCGCCGCCGTCAACGGTGTGTTCGCCTTTCTGATCGCGGGCGGGCTGCTGTTCACGACCCACGGCGTCACCCCGGAGTTTCTGCTGAACCTGCTGTTCTATATCATCATCACGCCGGTGATCTCCCTGACTTTGACTCGTATAATGTACATGAGTGAGAACAAGATGGTGGTAGCGGATGCGCTGGCACGCATCGACTCGGTGCTGGAGGCGGCGCCCATGCAGGTGCAGGCTGTTCCGCAGCACCCGAAGGATTCCTCTGTCACGTTGCGGGATGTGCATTTCAGCTACGACGGAAAAACCGAGGTCATCAAGGGCGTTTCTCTGGACATTCAGCCGGGACAGACCGTGGCTTTTGTAGGCCCCTCCGGCGGCGGAAAATCCACGCTGGCAAACCTTGTCTGCCGGTTCTTTGATGTGCAGAGCGGCAGCGTCCGGGTGGGCGGAGCGGATGTGCGGGATATCCCCAAGGAAGAGCTGATGGACACCATCTCCTTTGTGTTCCAGAACAGCCGCCTGCTCAAGGGCAGCATTCTGGATAACGTCCGTCTGGGCAGGCCGCAGGCCACCGAAGCCGAGGTGCTGGCAGCGTTGAAAGCTGCACAGTGCATGGATATCGTGGAGAAGTTCCCGGCGGGCATCCACACGGTCATCGGCACCAAGGGTGTGTATCTTTCCGGCGGCGAGCAGCAGCGCGTTGCCATTGCCCGCGCCATGCTGAAAAATGCCCCCATCCTGATTTTGGACGAGGCCACCGCCTTTGCCGACCCGGACAATGAAGCTAAGGTGCAGGCAGCCTTTGCTCAGCTTGCCAAGGGCAAAACCGTGCTGATGATCGCACACCGCCTGTCCACCGTCGCCAACGCCGACTGCATCTATGTGGTGCAGGATGGGCAAATTGCAGAATCCGGCACAAAGGACGAACTGTGCGCGCGGAACGGCCTGTTTGCCCGGATGTGGCAGGAGTATCAGGCTTCGGTGCAGTGGAAGGTCGCAAAGGAGGGGTAAGGGATGATCGAAAAAATTCAACACGCCACGGCCAGCTCCCCGGAGGGCGCAAAGGGGCTTGTAAAGGGCGTTCTGGCCTGTGCGTTCCAAAACATGGCGTTCATGCTGCCCACCGGGCTGCTGTATCTCCTGGTAAAAGATCTGCTGGCAGGCTCCACGAGCGGGAGAAGCACCTTCTATCTGCTGGGGTGCGTTGCCTGCTTTGCACTGATTTTACTGACCACATGGTTCCAGTACAACGGCACCTATTTTACCACCTATAAAGAGAGCGGCACCCGCCGCCTGACCCTTGCGGAGCGGCTGCGGAAGCTGCCCCTGTCCTTTTTTGGCAAGCGCGACCTTGCCGACCTGACCAGCACCATCATGGCGGACTGCGAGGTGTTGGAAAAGGACTGCTCCCACTTCATCCCCGGTCTGTTCGGTTCCCTCATTTCCACGGTGCTCATTGTCCTGAGCCTGTTTGCCTTTGAATGGCGGATGGCACTGGCGGCACTGTGGGTCATCCCGGTATCTGTTGCCATCGTGGTGGGCAGCTACCGGGTGCAGGACAAGGTGCAGGCCAGGACCATGGCGGCGAAAATGGCCTGTGCGGACGGCATTCAGGAGTATATCGAGACCCTCCGGGACCTGAAAGCCAGCAATGCGGAGCAGCGGTATCTGTCTGGCCTTTCCGACAAAATTCGGGCAGTGGAAAAGCAGTCTATTGTGGCAGAGCTGGAAACAGCGCTGTTTGTGTCCTCCGCCGGCATGGTGCTCAAGCTGGGTATTGCGTCGGTGGCGCTCACCGGTTCGGTGCTGCTGGTGCAGGGCAGTATCGACGTACTGACCCTGTTTCTGTTCCTGATGGCGGCATCCCGGATGTACGATCCCATGCAGGGGGCTTTGCAGAATCTGGCAGCGGTCATCGCCATGCGTACCAATGTGGGGCGGATGAATGAGATTCTGGACGCTTCCCTGCAGACCGGCAGCGAGCAGCTGACCAATCAGGGCTGCGATATCGTGTTCGACCATGTGGGCTTTGCCTATAACTCCGGCGAAACGGTGCTGCGGGATGTCTCCTTTACCGCAAAGCAGGGGGAGGTCACGGCACTGGTGGGCCCCTCCGGCGGCGGCAAGACTACCGTTTCCCGACTGGCGGTACGGTTCTGGGACTACCAGAAGGGCAGAATCACCGTGGGCGGCATGGAGGTTTCCCGAATCGACCCGGAAAAGCTCATGAGCCTGTATTCCATCGTGTTTCAGGATGTGACGCTGTTTGACAACACGATCCTGGAAAACATCCGTCTGGGGCGCAAAGGTGCCACCGACGAGGAAGTTCTGGCGGCGGCAAAGCTGGCAAACTGCGAGGAATTTGCCGAAAAGCTGCCGGACAAGTGGAACACCAACATCGGCGAGAATGGCTGCGCTCTTTCCGGCGGCGAGCGTCAGCGCATTTCCATTGCCCGTGCCTTCCTGAAGGATGCGCCCATCATCCTGCTGGACGAGGCCACCGCCAGCTTGGATGTGGAAAACGAAACTGCCATTCAGGGGGCACTGTCCCGGCTCATTAAAAACAAAACCGTCCTCATCATCGCCCACCGGATGCGCACCGTAGCCGGTGCGGATCAGGTGGTGGTGCTGTCGGGTGGCATCGTGGCCGAGCAGGGCAGCCCGGCAGAGCTGTACGCCCGGAAGGGCTTGTATGCCCACATGGTGGATCTGCAGTCGGCAAGCCGGAATTGGACGATCTGAGAATGATGGCGGCTTTTATTTGGGAAAAAGTCTTGATTTTCCTATCAAAACATGGTATATACATTATACGAAACATTGCTTTGAAAGAACGCTCCACCGTTCAATGATGTATAAATGGGAGGTGCTTGCCGTGACCGCCGTAATCTACGCCCGTTATTCCACTGACAGCCAGCGAGAAGAATCCATCGAAGGCCAGATCCGGGAATGCACGGCCTATGCGGAGAAGAACGGATTCACGGTGGTCAAGCATTATATCGACCGTGCCGTTTCTGCAAAAACGGACAACCGCCCGCAGTTCCAACAGATAATCAAGGACAGCGAGCGGGGAATCTTTGATGTCATCATTGTCTGGAAGCTCGACCGCTTTGCCCGGAACCGTTACGACAGCGCACGGTACAAGACTCAGCTGAAGCGAAACGGTGTGAAACTGGTATCGGCAACGGAAGTCATTTCGGCTGGCCCGGAGGGTATTATTCTGGAATCGGTGCTGGAAGGCTACGCCGAATACTACTCGGCTGACCTGTCCGAAAAGGTCGTGCGCGGCATGACCGAGAACGCTCTCAAGGGCATTTATAATGGTGGCACGATTCCGTTCGGCTACATGATCGATGAGACCCGGCATTACCAGCCTGACCCGCTGCTGGCCCCGTATGTGGAGCAGACGTTCCAGAAATATGCAGATGGCGCGACCATGACTGATCTGCGGGATTGGTTAAAGGCACACAACATTAAAAATTCGATGGGCGGGGAGATGACCTACAATACGATTCAGCGGATGCTGAGTAATCGCCGCTGCTGCTGCAATTGTGCTTTTTGTACTACGCACTGGCCTTTGCCGGCCTGAGCCTGGGCGTGATCCGCACCGGCATCATCGCGCTGGGCGTTTATACCGGTGCGTATATGGGCGAGGTCGTCCGTGCCGCCATTGAGGCGGTGCCCAAGGGTCAGTTCGAGGCCGCACAGGCACAGGGCTTCAACTATCTGCAGCGGATGGGCTTATATCATCCTGCCCCAGAGCATTCCGGTGATGCTGCCTCCCATGGTGAATCAGGTGGTCAACCTGTTCAAGAACACCTCCTGCCTGTACATCGTGGGCGGTGCCGACCTCATCAGCGTGACTTACAGCTTTGTCACCGGTGCTTCCACCGGCGGCGCGTATGCACCGGCCTATATCGTCTGCGGTCTGATCTTCTTTGTGGTGTGCTTCCCACTGTCCACGCTGGCCACCCGCTGGGAGGCCTCGCTCAAGGAGCGCAAGGGCAAGGCAGATCCGGCTCTGCGCGCGGTCAAGCGCACGGCTCTGAAGGAGGCGGCATGATATGAGCACTTTGGCTTCCAGCTTTTCGATCCTGACGCAGCCGGGTGTGTTCCTGTACCTGCTGCGCGGCGTGGCCTTTACCTGCATCCTCTCGGTGCTGGGTGTCATTCTGGGCCTGATCCTGGGCTCTCTGCTGGCGCTGGCCCGCACCTACTGTAAAAAGGGCCCGGCCCGCATTCTGGGGTGGTTCTCGGCGGCGTATATTGAGCTTTTCCGCAACACGCCCTATCTGCTCTGGATCTTCGTGTGCGTGGTCTTCTGTCCCTGCCCGGCATTCTTTGCCCGGAAAATGTTCGGCCTGACCAGCGTGGAAATGAAGCTGCTGTTCAAGGCCGCGCTGGCTCTGATCCTGTTCAACTCTTCGGTCATTGCGGAGATCGTCCGCGGCGGCCTGAACGGCGTGGCAAAGGGCCAGTTTGAAGCCGGGTATGCACAGGGCTTCAACACTGCGGAGGTGCTGCTGTACATCATCCTGCCGCAGGCCTACCGCAACATCGTGCCCACCCTGCTCAGCCAGGTCATCACCACCATCAAGGATTCCTCCTACCTTGCCAACGTGGCGACCATTGAGCTGATGGCACGGATCCGCCAGCTGCTGAGCGCCGCAGGCACCTACAACGGCCTTGGCACCGTGAATGTTTCGGATGTGATGGTGCTGTTCGGCGCGGCCTGCGTCATCTATTTTGTCATCAACTTCACCCTGAGCTGCATCGTCCGTTCGATGCAGGCCTGGCGGAAGAAGGCACTGGTCTTTGCCCCGGCAAAGGCCGCATAAAACTGAAGTTCTCCTTTATCTCCCCTTTCCTTCCTATTCCAAACCTTATGCACAGAAAGCCCGTGCCCGGCGGCTGAAACGGCTGCCGGGTGCGGGCTTTCTGCCCCGTTCCGGGGGCTTTTTTGTGTCCGGGAGGCAGCGTTTTCTGAAAACGCAGCCAAACTGCAAAAAAAGTTACAATTTTCTCATCAAAAAAGGCGGTTTCCCATTGACAGCCTTGTTATAATAGGAGTGTAAGATTTTTGAGCCAGCACTCTGCGGCTCTGATTGCTGAACGGCCCTTGCGGGCTTTTGGAAAAAGAAAGAGGCATACAGCATTATGACGAATATCGATATTTTCTCCGGCTTCCTTGGTGCCGGCAAGACGACTCTGATCAAGAAGCTCATCAAGGAATCCTTTGCGGGCCAGAAAGTGGTCCTGATCGAGAACGAGTTTGGTGAGATCGGCATCGACGGCGGCTTCCTGAAGGAGTCCGGCATCCAGATCAACGAGCTGAACGCAGGCTGCATCTGCTGCTCTCTGGTGGGCGATTTCCGTGCCGCTCTGCAGCAGGTGGTGGAGCAGTACCACCCCGACCGCATCGTCATCGAGCCCTCCGGCGTGGGCAAGCTCTCCGATGTGACCCGCGCTGTGGAAGGCGTGGCTGAGCATCTGGATGTGAAGCTGAACAGCTTTGTCACCGTGGCCGATGTCAACAAGGTCAAGATGTATATGAAGAACTTCGGTGAGTTCTATGATGATCAGATCAGCCACGCAAGCTGCATCATCCTGAGCCGCACCCAGACCGCCAGCGAGGAGAAGATCGCCGCTGCGGTCGCCATGCTGCGCGAGAAGAACCCCACCGCAACCATCGTGACCACCGCATGGGATTCCCTGACCGGTGAGCAGATCCTGAAGGCCATGTCCTCCAAGGACGATTTCAAGGCAGAGCTGATTGCCATGGCTGCCAAGGCCAATGAGAAGCACGCCGAGGAGGACGAGGAAGAAGAGCACGAGCATCATCACCATCATTACGATGAGAACGGTGTGTGCAGCTGCGGCCATCACCACCATGATCACGATGATGATGACGACGATGATGAGGACGAGCACGAGCATCACCACGACCACGAAGAGGATGACCACGAGGACCACTGCTGCCATCACCATCACGACCACGACCATGAGGATGACGATGACCATGATGAGCATGAGCATCATCACCACGATGAGGACGGCCACTGCAGCTGCGGCCATCACCACCATCACCACGACCACGATGCCGATGAGGTGTTCACCAGCTGGGGTGTCGAGACGGCCAAGAAGTTCAGCAAGGCAGACATCGAGCATGCACTGACCGAGCTGGACGGCGGCAAGTACGGCATGATCCTGCGCTCCAAGGGCATCGTGGACGGCGGTGCCGACGGCTGGCTGGAGTTCGATTACGTCCCCGGCGAGTGGGAAGTGCGTCAGCGCGGTGCCGATGTGGGCGGCAAGCTGGTCGTCATCGGCTCCAAGCTGGACGAAAAGGCCATTGCCGCACTGTTTGGCTGCTGAACTGCAAGTTGTGTAAGGAGAAAAACCAATTATGGCAAACGAGATCCCGGTTTACCTGTTTGTGGGCTTCCTCGAAAGCGGCAAGACCAAGTTCATTCAGGAGACCTTTGAAGACCCCAATTTCGACTCCGGCGACAGGACCCTGCTGCTGGTCTGCGAAGAGGGCGAGGAAGAATATAACGAGAAGAAGTTCGCCTTCCCCGGCGTGACCCTGAAGGTCCTTGAGGATAAGGCGGAGCTGAACCCCCAGAATCTGGCCAGGCTCGAAAAAGAATCCGGCGCAGGCCGTGTGGTCATTGAGTACAACGGCATGTGGCTGCTGCAGGATCTGGCCAACAACCTGCCCGAGAACTGGATCGTCTACCAGTGCATCGCCACGGCCGACGGCACCACGGCCCTGACCTACGCCCGCGACAACTCCATGCGCAGCCTGATGCTGGACAAGATCGCCCGCAGCGAGCTGATCGTGTTCAACCGCGCCGAGGCCGTGAACAACGATGCCGCCCGTCAGGAGCTGCACAAGCTGGTGCGTCAGGCCTCCCGCAAGTGCGATATCGCCTACGAGTTCGCCGACGGCAGCGTGGCATACGATGACATCCCCGACCCGCTGCCCTTCGATTTGAATGCCCCGATCGTCGAGATCGGTGAGGACGATTTCGGCATCTGGTATATGGACTGCCAGGACGAGCCCCAGAAGTACGTGGGCAAGACCGTCCGGTTCCTGGCGCAGGTCTGCCAGACCAACCGCGCGGGCAAAAACAGCTTTGTGCCCGGCCGTTTTGCAATGACCTGCTGCGTGCAGGATATCCAGTTCGTGGGCTTCCCCTGCAGCTATGATGGCTACAAGGCACTGGAGCAGCGCGCCTGGGTCACTGTGACCGCCAAGGTCAATTACAAGTTCCACAACATCTACCGCGGCAAGGGCCCGGTGCTGACCGCCATTTCGGTGGAGCCCGCCGAAAAGCCGCAGAACGATGTCGTAACATTCTCTTAATCCTATCTTATACAGGGAGGACTTCACCATGAAAACTCTGTTCCGTGTTCTGGGTGCCGCTGCCGCTGTGGCTGTTACCGGTGCCGCCATCGTCGTGCTGGACAAAGTTCTGAACGACAAGGACCCGCTCCACGTCGAAAACGTGGAGTTCCCCGAGGAAGCTGAAAAGGACACCGCCGAGGCCGAAAAGACTGCCGAAGCCTACGCCGAGGGCGAGGCCAAGGAGACCGCTCCCGGTGACGCATGGCCCCCTGCCTTTGAAAAGGCGCCTGCCGAGCCCGAGACTGCGCCCGCAGCCCCGGTGGTGGAAGCTGCCCGGGCAGAGGAGCCTGCCGAGGAAAAGCCTGCGGCAGAGGAAACGACCGTGAATCCTGTGGAGGCAGGCCCTGCCGTTGCCCCCAAGGATGAGAACGGCAAGTTCGATACCACCAAGATCGCGGAGGCCAGCGATTTCACCGGCATCGAAGAGGAATCCGGCTGCAAGAGCTGAGCAAAGCAATAAAAGGACGCTGTGCCGCAGGGCACAGCGTCCTTTTTCTGTCTGGGTCATTTCCGCAGGGCTTTGGCGGCTTCGGTGCCCGCCACTGCACCCTCGTACACGGCCTTGGCGACCTGCAGCAGCCCGCCGGTGCAGTCTCCGGCGGCATACAGGCCGGGCAGGGAGGTCTGCATGTGGTCATCCACCACGATTCGGCTGCCGTTCACCTCGGCCCCCAGCTTGCGGGCCAGGGCGGTGCTGCCTGCCACGCCCAGCGCCACGAACACGCCGGAGACTTCCAGTGTCCCGCCGTCTTTCAGCTGCACGCCGGTGACCCGCTCTTCGCCGAGGATGGCTTCCACGGCTTCCGTCCGCACGACCACCTCCGGCGGGAACTGTGCCGTCAGCGGGGCTCCGCCCGTGAGCAGGATGACGCTGTGAGCCACGGGCAGCAGGGCCTGTACCTCGTGCAGGGCGTATTCTCCACTGCCCAGCACGGCCACATCCCTGCCGCGGTAGAAAAAGGCATCGCAGGTGGCGCAGTAGCTCACGCCGTGGCCCTCCAGCCCGGCAAGGCCCGGAATGCGGGGCGCTGCCCGGGAAGCCCCCGTGGCCAGAATGACGGCATCGGCAGGGAAATCCCCGGCCAGTGTCTCCACGGTCAGCTTGTCGGTGTAGGTCAGGCCCACGGCCTCGGTGGTGACGAACTCCACCCCCACGGCCTTGGCACCCTCGATGCCCCGGCGTTCCAGCTCGGCACCGGCGATGGGTTCGGCAAAGCCGTAGTAGTTCTGGATGAGCTCGGCCCGGTCCAGTGCGCCGGGGCCCTTGGTCAGAACGGTGGTCTGCACCCCGGCGCGCGCGGCATACAATGCCGCCGAGACACCTGCGGGGCCGGAACCAATGATCACAATGTTTGACATGGCAGTTTCTCCTTATGGTAGGTTTGCTTTTGTCCAACCTCTCAGTCTCGCATCCGCTCGACAGCTCCCCTAGTAGGGGAGCCCTTGGCATTGCGTAAAGCCTTGCCTCTTTGCCAAGGCCTCTCCTACTAGGAGAGGTGGCATTGCGTAGCAATGACGGAGAGGTTGAGGACTGTTTGATCTTATAATAACTATTATACCTCAACTCCCCGCACTTTTCATCTCCGACGAACTGTGCTATACTGAAAACATCGTAAAAATCGACACCATGGAGGGGAAAAACCTATGTCCAAGCAGCGCCTGCTTTTTATCACCACCGGCGGCACCATTGCCAGCGTGCGCACCGCACAGGGGCTCAAGCCTGTTCTGACCAGCGAGGAGCTGCTGGCCCATCTGCCGGAATTGCAGCAGCTCTGCTGCCCGGAAACGCTCAACCTGTGCAGCATCGACAGCACCGACCTTGGCCCGGAGCACTGGCTGATGATGGCCAAGGCCGTGCAGGAAAACTATGCGCTTTACGATGGCTTTATCATCTGCCACGGCACCGATACGCTGGCCTACTCGGCGGCGGCGCTGTCCTACCTTATTCAGAATGCGGACAAGCCCATCATCCTCACGGGTGCCCAGCAGCCCATTTCCAACGAGATCACCGATGCCAAGAAGAACCTGCGGGACAGCGTGATCTGCGCCCTTGACCCGGGCAGCCGGGGTGTGATGGTGGTGTTTGGCGGGCACGTCATTGCGGGCACCCGCGCCAAGAAGAACAAGACCATCAGCTACGATGCCTTTGCGTCGGTCAACTTCCCGGCGCTGGCGCTGGTGCAGGGCGACCGGCTGGTGCGGTATGTGGCTTCGCCCTGGCCCACCGGCCCGGTGGAGTTTGGCCGGGCGCTGAACCCAAAAGTGTTCCTGCTCAAGCTGACCCCCGGCCTTGGACCGGAACTTATCCCGGCCATCTTTCAACAATATGACTGCGTCATTGTGGAAAGCTTTGGCGTGGGCGGCATTCCCCAGCGGCTTATGGATGCCTTTGCCGAGGAGCTTGGCGATTACGACAAGACCCACAAGATCCTGATCCTGACCACGCAGGTCACTTATGAGGGCAGCGATGTGGGCATTTACGAGGTGGGCAAGCGGGTCAAGAACCGCTTCCGCTTCCTGGAGGCCCACGATATGACCATTGAGGCCGTTGTCACCAAGGTCATGTGGCTGCTGGCCCAGGATTGCGAGAACTTTGACCAGCTCCAGCAGCGGTTCTACCGGCAGATCAATTTTGATACATTCTATCATTGAAACAAACGGGAGATGCCACACCGGCACCTCCCGTTTCTGTTATGCGAACACCAGCTGCACCAACAGCACATAACACACCGTGCCACCGGTGATGGAGACCAGTGTCTGGTGCTTCCACCGGTGCAGGGCGATGGTCACAGCAATGGCAATGGCCTCGGGGATACCGTGACTGCCCGCAAAGGGTGTGACGCTTTTCAGGCAGTAGAGGATCAGCATTCCGAAGATGGCGGCGGGAAGCACCCGGCCCAGATACTGTACCACCTCGGGCGGCTGCTGGTCCTTGGAGGAAAAGATCAAAAAGGGCAGAAAGCGGGTGAGCATGGTCGCCGCCGTGCACACCGCAATGGTCAGGCCCATTTGGAACGTGGTCATTGCGCTGCCTCCTTCTGCTTTTCCGTTTGGCCGGGGACGATGCCGTCGGCCCGCTCAATGGGCTTGCGCAAAACCAGCAGCAGCACCAGAATGCAGGCCATGGAGGGCAGCAGGAAGCTGCCGGAACCAAAAAGGACCAGGCAGACCAGCGGCACGGCCAGCCCGATGATGCCGCTGTAATGCTGCTTTTCCTTTTCCCACTGATTGAGGAAGATGACCACGAACATGGCGGTCATCACAAAATCCACGCCCTTGGTGCTGAAGGGGAGCACCGACCCCACCACGGCTCCCAGCCCGGCGCTGGCGACCCAGTAAAACTGGTCCAGCAGAGTGATGAAGAACATGAACCAGCCCCGGTCGATCCCCTGCGGCGGCTCTGCAGAGCAGGTGATGGAAAAGGTCTCGTCGCTCATGGCAAAGATCATGTAAAAGCTGCGCAGGCCGTAGCCCTTGTACCGCTCCAGCATGGCCAGACCGTAGAACAGGTGCCGCGCCTGGATCATCAGCGCCATCAGAAAAGCCGACAGTGGGGAAAAGGTCCCCAGCAGCAGGCTTGCCAGCACAAATTCCAGTGAGCCGCCGTAGACCACGGTGCCCATGAGCATAGGCATCCAGACGGGCAGGCCAAGGCTCTGTACATAGATGCCATAGCCCATGCCCAGCACGAGATAGCCTGCAAAAACCGGCACGGTCTGGGGCGCAGCAGCCCGGAAGGCCTGCCACACCACACCGGGGCCCGGTACAGCTTGCATGGTTTTGGATTCTTTCATATACACTAACCCCCTGGATTGGTAGTATAACAGATTTCCGGGATTTTGCAAGAAAAATCCCGGGGCCGGATGTTTCCTGTCAATTTGAAAACTTTTTGTCCGTCACTCGTGGACTTTTGGCGAATCAGGACAAAGTTTTGCCAAAAGGCTTGCACTTTGATGCTTTACTGTGGTAAAATCGAAGCGCACTTTCATTTGGAAAGACAAGGGGGAAAAAGTATATGACCAACATCTGCATCATCGCCACCATCATCATCTATCTGGTGGCAATGCTGTTGGTTGGGTTTGCATACAGCAAGTCCAACAACGACAGCACCGATTTCTACCTCGGCGGCCGCAAAATGGGCCCGCTGGTCACGGCCATGAGCGCCGAAGCCAGCGATATGTCCAGCTGGCTGCTGATGGGAATGCCGGGCCTTGCCTACCTCACCGGCATTGCCTCGCCCGGTTGGACCGCCATCGGCCTGGCGCTGGGCACTTGGCTGAACTGGCTCATCGTGGCCCGGCGGCTGCGGCGGTATTCGGCCAATCTGGAAGCCATCACCGTGCCCCAGTTCCTGTCCCTGCGCTTCCACGACCAGCGCAATCTGCTCAACGCACTGGGCGCGGTGATCATCATCGTGTTTTTTGTGCCCTACACGGCTTCGGGCTTTGCCGCCTGCGGTAAGCTGTTCCACAGCCTGTTCGGCGTGGATTACATGGCGGCCATGGTGGTCTCGGCCTGCGTCATCGTGGGCTATACCATCACGGGCGGCTTCCGCGCCGTTACCACCACCGACCTCATCCAGTCCATCGTGATGAGTCTGGCCCTTGTGGCTGTGCTGGTGTACGGCATTGGCGCGGCAGGCGGCTGGGATGCCGTTGTAGCCAACGCTCAGAGCCTGCCCGGCTACCTGACCATGATGGCCAGCCACAACGCCGCCGAGGGTACGGCCACCTCGTACAGCCTGCTGGACATCGTCTCCACCATGGCGTGGGGCCTGGGCTACTTCGGAATGCCCCACATCCTGCTCCGCTTCATGGCCATTGAGGATGAAAAGAAGCTGGTACTCAGCCGCCGCATTGCCAGCGTGTGGGTCGTCATTGCCATGACAGCCTCCATCATCATCGGCATGGTGGGCCTTGGCATGACCAAGGCGGGCGCGCTGGAGTACCTGAGCGGCTCCTCCAGCGAGACGGTCATCGTCCGCATTGCAAACCTCATTGCACAGCACGGCATTCTGGCAGCCGTGCTGGCGGGCCTGATCCTGGCGGGCATCCTTGCCGCCACCATGTCCACCGCCGACAGCCAGATGCTTGCCGCCGCGTCCAGCGTCTCCCAGAATATCCTGCAGGAATTCGGCCACATGAAGCTGACCGAGCGCCAGAGCCTGTTTGCCGCCCGCCTGACCATCATCTGCGTCAGCGTGGTGGGCGTGGTGCTGGCCCGTGACCCCAATTCCAGCGTGTTCGGCATCGTCAGCTTTGCATGGGCCGGTTTCGGCGGTGCGTATGGTGCCGTGATGCTCTGCGCCCTGTTCTGGAAGCGCTGCAACTGGCAGGGTGCGCTGGCCGGGATGCTCGCCGGCGGCCTGATGGTCTTTGTCTGGAAGTACCTCATCAGTCCGCTGGGCGGCGTGTTCAGCATCTATGAGCTGCTGCCCGCCTTCCTGACCTCACTGCTCGTCTGCGTGGTGGTCAGTCTGGTCACCCCCGCCCCCTCGAAGGAGATCGAAGCCGAGTTTGAGGCGGCGAAATAAGAAACAATAGAAAGCAAGGGCCATTGCACAGATTCTCGTGCAATGGCCCTTGCTTTATGCTCGGCGCACAACGCCGTTCTAAACAAAGAAAAGATTCGGCTAAGAAAAAATATTTTGCATACAAAAAAGAAAAGATTGCTTGTGCAGAATCACGAAAATGCTGCACGAATTAAAGAATACAACAAGAAATACTTTTAAATCGTAAATTCTTCAGGCGGAATCGTAAAAAAATTCTAACATTTTGGAAAGAGATGCCGTATCATGGATTCATAAATATGCATACGGCTTGCGGGCGGTGTGCCAAAATTGTCCAGAAAGTTCAGAAAGGAGTATTTTCATGGGGAAATCAACAGTGGATGCGTCTGCAGGGTTTGGATTGCGTGATAAACTTGCATACGCAGCGGGTGACTTTGGCTGCAATATGAGTTTTGCACTCAAAGGCTACCTGACGATTTATTGGACGCAGTTTATGGGGATCGACAACTACCTGATGGCATCCCTTCTGCTGATCGTGCAGATCTGGGACGCAATTAACGATCCTATTATTGGAGCAATGGTAGATGCGGATACGCATAAATACCGCCGGAACAAGTTCCTTGCCTATATCTGGTTCGGTGCAATCGGCCTGACCGTGGCCGGTGCACTCTGCTATCTGCCGTTCCCGCAGGCTCCCGGTATGGTCAAGAATATTCTGTTTGTGGCAGGCTATATGATCTGGGATGCTTTCTACACCGTTGCAAATGTGCCGTATGGCTCGATGCTGTCTCTGATCTCGGATGACCCGATCCAGCGTGCACAGCTGTCGACTTTCCGCTCCATTGGTTCTATGGGCGGTGCGCTTCTGACCGGTATGCTGATTCCGGTGATCATTTATGATAACCAGAACAACCTGCGTGGTGAGCAGATGTTTGTCATTGCTCTGATCATGGGTGTGATCGGTCTGATCTGCTTCCGCTTTATGGTCACGAACACAAAGGTGCGTGTGGACACCACGATCACTCTGAAAGAGGATGCACCGAAGTTCAACATCGTGAAGGCGTTCAACAACTTTATCCATAATCGCCCGGCTGTGGGCGCAACGCTGGCACCTATAGCAACGTTTATTGGTATGTATGGTGCCTCTACTGCAGGTCAGATCCTGTTCCAGGCTTATTTCAAGAATGCAAAGATCTCCGGCCTTGTGGGTATGATCTCCTACTTTGGCGTTTTCATCTTCAGTCCTTTTGTGAGCCGTATCGTCAAGCGCTTTGGCAAGAAAGAAGCCGTGACCTTTGGTTCAGTAGTCTGTGCGCTGGCATACGTCCTGATGCTGGTTCTGCCCATCACACCGGACGGCCGGGGTCTCAGCCTTTATGTCCTGTGTCAGATCATTGCAATGCTGGGCGGCGGTATCGGAAGCTGCCTGAGCTGGTCTCTGATGGCAGATGCGATCGATTATAACGAGTGGAAATTTGGTGTGCGAGAAGAAGGCACTACCTATGCACTGCACTCCTTCTTCCGTAAGCTTGCACAGGGCATCGGACCTTCTCTGGGCCTTGTTCTGGCAACCAAACTGGGCTATGATGCATCTCTGAAGGCTGCACAGACGATCGAAGTGGCAACTCGGATGCGCTATCTGGTGCCGATCATGTATCTGGGAAGCTATATCCTGATGATCATTGCGTACGGCGTGGTGTTCAATCTGGATAAAAAGACGCTGGCGCAGATGGAAAGCGATCTGAAAGAACGCCGGGCAAAGAACGAAAAGTAAATGATCTTATAATCAGAGGAATAGAAGAACGGAAACCTTCTGATAAGATGATAGAAAGCCCTCCTTTCGCCTGAGTGCGACAGGAGGGCTTTCTTTTTTTCAGTTGATCAGAATCGCCATCATCTCAGCGCAGGGGACCACGAAGCCGAACCCGAAGAAGAACAGCAGGTCGAGCACAAACTTCCAGAGCCGGACAGTAGGGGAGCAGAAGTTCATGGAGCGGGTGACGGAGGCACCTATCTCACCCCAGTGTCGGTAGTAGCCGGTCTGCTCAAAGTTGTTCCAGAGCTCCAGCGAGAGAAATTCTATCCCGACGAACAATGGGAAAAACACCCAGGAGGGAAGCCAGCCGTCTGCCTGCAGGTTCCCATTGCTCAGGGTACGCCAGTGGACGGCCATCCGGCCCGGGCAGGCGAGGATGCCCCAGATGGCCAGTGCGGCACTGAGCCAAAACAAAACTGCCCGTACCGAGCGCCAGTCAATGGATTGTTGACGGCGCAGCAGGGTAAAGAAATCTTTCAGCGGGACTTCCGGTGCAATATCTGCTTCCTGCGGGTCACGGCAGTGCATCAGGTCGGCAAGGGTCAGCCCCAGCGCGTCGGCCAGTGGTTCCAGCGTATTGATGTCCGGCAGGCCGACCCCGCGTTCCCATCGGCTGACAGCCTTATCTGTTACATGCAGCTGCTGGGCCAGCTCTGCCTGTGTTAATCCCTGTGACTTGCGCATCCGGGCGAGAAATGCCCCGAACGTTTTCGCATCCATTGTGCTCACATCCTTTGGAAAAAGGATAGCATACCACGCACCAAAAGGCAATCGATGCTTCGTTTACAGACGCTGAAACGCAAAAACTCCCCACCCTGTGCTCGGTCAATGAGCACAGGGTGGGGAGCTTCTTTATATGGAGTTCAGAAGAAAAATGCTGGGATCAGAGCTTACAGCTGGGGGCCGGCAGAGACCAGAGCCTTGCCGTGCTCGTTACCCTCGTACTTCTTGAAGTTCTTGATGAAGCGGCCAGCCAGATCCTTGGCCTTCTCCTCCCACTGGGAAGCGTCGGCGTAGGTATCGCGGGGATCCAGGATGCCGGTGTCAACACCGTTCAGGACGGTGGGAACCTCGAAGTCGAAGTAGGGGATCTTCTTGGTGGGCACGTTGTTGATATCGCCGTTCAGGATAGCATCGATGATGCCACGGGTGTCCTTGATGGAGATGCGCTTGCCGGTGCCGTTCCAGCCGGTGTTGACCAGGTAAGCCTTAGCGCCGCTCATCTTCATCTTCTTGACCAGCTCCTCAGCGTACTTGGTGGGGTGCAGCTCCAGGAAAGCCTGGCCGAAGCAAGCGGAGAAGGTGGGGGTGGGCTCGGTGATGCCGCGCTCGGTGCCTGCCAGCTTTGCGGTAAAGCCGGACAGGAAGTAGTACTGGGTCTGCTCCGGGGTCAGGATAGAGACCGGGGGCAGAACGCCGAAGGCGTCAGCAGACAGGAAGATCACGTTCTTTGCTGCGGGAGCAGAAGAAACGGGACGCACGATGTTCTGGATGTGGTTGATGGGGTAGGACACACGGGTGTTCTCAGTGACAGACTTGTCAGCGAAGTCGATGTGGCCCTCGGCATCCAGAGTGACGTTCTCCAGCAGAGCGTTGCGCTTGATGGCGTTGTAGATATCGGGCTCGGAGTCCTTATCCAGGTTGATGACCTTTGCGTAGCAGCCGCCCTCGAAGTTGAACACGCCGTTGTCGTCCCAGCCGTGCTCGTCATCGCCGATCAGCAGACGCTTGGGATCGGTGGACAGGGTGGTCTTGCCGGTGCCGGACAGACCGAAGAAGATGGCGGTGTTCTCGCCGTTCAGGTCGGTGTTGGCGGAGCAGTGCATGGAAGCAATGCCCTTCAGCGGCAGGAAGTAGTTCATCATGGAGAACATGCCCTTCTTCATCTCGCCGCCGTACCAGGTGTTGACGATAACCTGCTCCTTGCTGGTGATGTTGAACATAACAGCAGTCTCGGAGTTCAGGCCCAGCTCCTTGTAGTTCTCGACCTTGGCCTTGGAAGCGTTGTAAACAACGAAATCAGGCTCAAAGTTCTCCAGCTCCTCAGCGGTGGGCTTGATGAACATGTTGGTGACGAAGTGTGCCTGCCAGGCCACTTCCATGATGAAACGGACAGCCATGCGGGTGTCCTTGTTTGCGCCGCAGAAAGCATCCACAACGTACAGGCGCTTGTTGGACAGCTCCTTCTTTGCGATCTCCTTCACGGCAGCCCAGGCTTCCTCAGAAGCGGGGTGGTTGTCGTTCTTGTACTCGTCGCTGGTCCACCAAACGGTGTTCTTGGAGTTCTCGTCCATCACGATGAACTTGTCCTTGGGGGAACGGCCGGTGTAGATGCCGGTCATAACGTCCACAGCGCCCAGCTCGCTGACCTTGCCCACTTCGTAGCCTTCCAGGCTGGGCTTGGTCTCTTCCTCGAACAGCTGCTCGTAAGAGGGGTTATACACGACCTCGGTCGTGCCGGTAATGCCGTACTTGCTCAGATCTACCTTTGCCATGATACTTATACCTCTTCTTTCGTTCAGATCAATTCTGATCGCGCGACGCACATGCCCTTAGCCAATGGGCAGCGCGGGCGATGAAGAAATACAGATGCGTATTCTCCTGTTTACCATTATACATAAAAACGTTCCAAAATCAACCAGAGGGAACAAAAGGTTCTTATAAATGTAACAAATTTCATTCAGAATCTTAGCTGTTTGAAGTGATTTCATAAGAAGGAAGGGGAACCGCGGCGAACAAAATAAAGAAAAGAGACCCAAAACACAACTTTGATAATATTTTGTCGATTCTGGATGCAACCGGGCATCCCAGAGCGGAAAAACCGGGGCGGGAGGCCCGCAGCACAAATTTCTGAAAAACTTGAAATTTCCTGTTGACAAAGTACGACTGCTATGCTAAAATAATCGAGTCGGGAGCGAAACCCCGATGCGAAAATGGACGTATGGCCCGTTGGTCAAGCGGTTAAGACAGAGGCCTCTCACGCCTTTAACATCGGTTCGATTCCGGTACGGGTCACCATTTTATAGTAGTAAAACGGTCATGTGCCGTTTTATATAGATGCCTCTTTAGCTCAGTCGGTTAGAGCACCTGACTGTTAATCAGGGTGTCGCCTGTTCGAGTCAGGCAAGAGGCGCCAGTAAAGCGATGGAAATGTTCCATCGCTTTTTTCTTTTTGTTGACAGAAAATTGCACAGGGGATATACTGGAGAGTAAGAAATATCACGATAGCGGCATCCTTGTGGTCAGCGTCCTCACCCTCTCAGGCGCTTGAGCGCCAGCTCTCCCAAAGGGAGAGCTTCTGACGAAACGGTGAAGCTGCCCAAGGCTCCCCCTTTGGGGGAGCTGGCATTGCGAAGCAATGACTGAGAGGGTGAGCTGCCTGAAAAGGAGAAATCACAATGAAACAGATCATTCTGACCGGCGACCGTCCCACGGGCCGCCTGCATGTTGGCCATTACGTTGGCTCTTTGAAGGAGCGCGTGCGCCTGCAGAACACCGGAAAGTTCGACGAGATCTATATTATGATCGCTGACGCGCAGGCCCTGACGGACAACGCCGATAACCCGGAGAAGGTCCGCCAGAACATCCTGCAGGTGGCACTGGACTATCTGGCCTGCGGTCTGGACCCCAACAAGGTCCACATCTTCATCCAGTCCATGGTGCCTCAGCTGACCGAGCTGAGCTTCTATTATATGAATCTGGTCACGGTGAGCCGCCTGCAGCGCAACCCCACCGTGAAGAGTGAAATCCAGATGCGGAACTTCGAGACCAGCATCCCGGTGGGCTTCTTCACCTACCCCATCAGCCAGGCAGCGGATATCACGGCGTTCGGTGCCACCACTGTGCCGGCCGGTGAGGATCAGATGCCCATGCTGGAGCAGTGCCGCGAGATCGTGCACAAGTTCAACGCCGTCTACGGCGAGACCCTGACCATGCCTGAGATCATGCTGCCCCAGAATGCCGCCTGCCTGCGCCTGCCCGGCATTGATGGCAAGGCCAAGATGAGCAAGAGCCTGGGCAACTGCATCTATCTGTCGGATGAGCCCGAGGACATCAAGAAAAAGATCATGTCCATGTACACCGACCCCAACCACCTGCGGGTGCAGGACCCCGGCAAGGTGGAGGGCAACCCCGTGTTCATCTATCTGGATGCTTTCAGCCGCCCCGAGCACTTTGCCGAGTTCCTGCCGGAGTACCAGAACCTCGATGAGCTCAAGGCCCACTATCAGCGCGGCGGTCTGGGCGATGTGAAGATCAAGAAGTTCCTCAACGCCGTCATGCAGGCCGAGCTGGAGCCCATCCGCAACCGCCGCAAGGAGTGGGAGCAGCGCCTGCCCGAGGTCGTGGAGATCCTGAAGGAAGGCAGCGCCGTGGCTGAAAAGACCGCCGCCGCCACTCTGGCCAATGTCCGCAAAGCCATGCGGATCGACTACTTTGCGGATAATAACCTGCTGAAATAATCGTTTGTAAAACGTAAGCCGCTCGTTTCCGGTGCCAATGCCGGAAAAGAGCGGCTTTTTTTGGTAAGCGCAATTGCTGGCTGACAGATTTCCAGCTGCAAATGGTGATTGTTGCCCTCCGTGCCTGAGTAGAGCGAAAAAAGATTAACAAATCATCTATTGCATCTCCTGAGGGAGTTGGTATACTCAAGGAAGAACCATAAAAAGGAGGGCTGTGATATGAAACAAAAGGGAATCTGGCTTCGGAACGGATGGAGGCTGCACCATCTGAATGCGGCAGAACTGGCGCTGGCGCTGCTGGTGCGGGAAAAGCCACTGACAGCGCAGCAGCTCTCTGCGGCGTTGACAGAAAAGGGAACCCGGCTGGATCGTAAACAGTTGGGAAAAATTCTGGCAAAGCTGGAACGTGCAGGCGCAGTTGAAACGGCGGCAGGGAAATACATCTGCCAGAATGAAACGATTCTCCACTATCCGACGACGTACAGTGAAAGTCAGCTGCTGGATATTATCGGCATGACCCAGAACACCGTAAATGGTCAGGCGGTATTCAGTGGAGTGCCGCCTATGAGCATCAGCTCCCGTGGCAGCAGCGGGGTTTGAAACGGGATATTATAAAACAAGCGCCGCGCTCCCGGTTCGGGAACGCGGCGCTTACTGTTTATTTCAGGCGAAATCAGTTGTTATATGCGCGGGTCTTGATCTCCTCGGTGACCTTTGCGATGAATTCATCCACTTCCATCGTGGTGGTCTCACCCTTGCGGTCACGGACAGAGAGGTTGCCGGCCTCGGCTTCCTTTGCACCCAGAACCAGCATGTAGGGCACACGGTCCACCTGCTGTGCGGCGCGGATCTTGTAGCCGATCTTCTGGTTGTCGTCGTCCAGAGCCACGCGGACACCGGCCTCCACCAGCTTCTCGGTGATGCTCTCCGCATACTCGAGGGTCTTTTCGGAAACGGGCAGGACCTTGACCTGAACAGGTGCCAGCCAGGTGGGGAACTTGCCCTTGGTCTCCTCAATCAGGTAGGCCATGAAGCGGTCCAGGGAGCCCAGGATCGCACGGTGCAGGACAACGGGGGTCTTTTCGGAGCCGTCCTTGTCCACATAGGTCAGGTGGAACTTTGCGGGCAGGCAGAAGTCCAGCTGGCAGGTGGACAGGGTGTACTCGGCACCCACGGCGGGCTTCACGTTCACGTCCAGCTTCGGGCCGTAGAAGGCGGCCTCGCCGATCTCCTCGGTGAAGTGGATGCCCAGCTCGGTCAGCACCTCGCGCAGAGCGTTTTCGGCGTGGTTCCACATGGCATCGTCGTCGTGGTACTTCTTCTTGTCGGCGGGGTCACGCAGAGACAGAACGCAGCGGTAATCGGTGATCTTGAAGTCCTTGTAGGTCTCGAAGATCAGGTTGCAGACATCGGCAACCTCGCTCTTGATCTGCTCCGGAGTGCAGAACAGGTGGGCATCGTTCTGGCAGAAGTGGCGGCCGCGCTCAATGCCCTTCAGGGTGCCGGAGGACTCGTAGCGGAAATCGTGTGCGATCTCACCGATGCGCATGGGCAGATCACGGTAAGAGTGGGGACGATTTGCGTAGATCATCATGTGGTGGGGGCAGTTCATCGGGCGCAGGACGTAGCTCTCGCCCTCCATCTCCATGGCGGGGAACATGTTCTCACGGTAGTGATCCCAGTGGCCGGAGGTCTTGTACAGGTTCACGGTGCCGATGCAGGGAGTCATGACGTGCAGATAGCCGCGGGCACGCTCCTTCTCCTTGATATAGTTCTCCAGCTCCTGCCAGACGGTGTAGCCTGCGGGCAGGAACATGGGCAGGCCGCGGCCCACCAGATCGTCGGTCATGAACAGGCCCATCTCCTTGCCGATCTTGCGGTGATCGCGCTCACGGGCCTCCTGCTGCTCCTTCTCCCATGCGTCCAGCTCCTCCTGATTGCGGAAAGCCACGCCGTTGATACGGGTCAGCATCTTGTTTTCCTTGTCGTTCTTCCAGTATGCGCCGGACTGCTGGGTGATCTTGAAGGCCTTCAGCGCCTTGGTGTAGGTCAGGTGGGGTCCGATGCACATGTCAACGTACTCGCCCTGCTGGAAGAAGCTGAACTCGGTCTCGTCGGCCAGATCAGCCATGTGCTCGATCTTGTAGTGCTCCTGGCGCTCCTCCATCAGTTTCACAGCCTCGTCACGGGGCAGGATGAAGGGCTTGATGGCCAGATTTTCCTTGCAGATCTTGCGCATCTCTTTTTCGATGTTGGCCAGATCGTCATCGGTGAGCTTGGTGTCGCCCAGATCGACATCGTAGTAGAAGCCGTTCTCGGTGGCAGGGCCAAAGGCAAAGTCAGCCTCGGGGTACAGGCGCTTGATGGCCTGTGCCATGATGTGAGCAGCAGTGTGGCGGATAACATGCAGTTCCTGGTCCTGCGGGCACTCGTCCACATGGCCGTCTTTGTAGATGATCTTCATAGTGGTTCTCCTTTTGATGAAAGTTAAAACAAAAAAGCGCTCCATCCCGCTCAAATTTACGGGATGAAGCGCCTGAAGATTTCACGCGTTCCACGGTTCCACCCGAATTGCGTGCCCTTGAGAACACGCCACTCGCTGTGCTGTAACGGGCGCACCCGGCAGAGGTTCTCCTCTGCGCTCTGCGGTGGTAGAAGCCCGATGCACGGCAGGCTGCTTGCAGCACCCGGTATCCGGGGCAGCCCTCTCTGCGTCATGGGGAACGAGCTTCGGTTTGTCCGCATCATCGTTTTGGTCAGGATGAAACTACGCTGATTGTAGCACGATGGCGGCAAAAAATCAAGCTCTCCGCGGCGAAAATCTGCGAAAAATCATTCTTCTTTTTTCTTCAGCTTGCCCCGCCACTTGTGGGAGGCGTACTCCGGCCGCAGCTTGTTGGTGACAAAGGTCTGGCTGCTGTAGAGGCCGTGGTGGCCCGAGAGCATGTAGCACACGCCGCAGCCCAGCGCAATAAGCTCCAGCCCCTGCCCGCCAAACAGCTCGAATCCCAGCAGGATGGAGGGGATCAGGGCATTGGTGGCACCGCAGAACACGCAGACCAGACCGATGGCACCGGCAAACCCGGCGGGCAGGCCCAGCAGGGGGCCAGCCACACAGCCAAAGGTGGCACCGATGAAGAAGCTGGGCACGACCTCGCCGCCCTTGAAGCCCACCGCCAGGGTCAGGGCGGTCAGGAAGATCTTGCACAGAAAATCCCAGGGCAGCGCGGCTCCCTGCTCCACGGCATCGGCAATGACGGCCATTCCGGCCCCGTTGTACCGCCCGACACCGAACAGATACGAGAACGCTACCACGGCTGCACCGCCCGCAAAAGCCCGGAGCCAGGGATTCGGGATCCGTTTGGGGATCCCGTGTTCTAGGGTGTGAAGCGTCCAGCAGAACAGCCGGGTCACGGCGGCACAGGCAATGCCCAGCAGGGCGGTCTGAAGCGCGGTTTCCAGCGTCAGGTGCGGGATGGAATTGAGCACAAAATTGGTCGGGGCGATCCCGAAGAACAGGGATACGCCGTAAGCAATGAGGGCCGAAGTGAACGCGGGCATAAAGGCCGAAGTGAACGTCAGCCCCACGTCCTCCACCATCATGGCGAAGAGGGCGGCGGTCAGCGGGGTGCCGAACAGAGCGGAAAAGAACGCGGCCATCCCGCTGATGGTGGCGGTGCGGCGGACGTAATCGCTCAGATGCAGCAGTTTTCCCACGTTCCAGCCGATGCTGCCGCCCATCTGCAAAGCTGCACCCTCGCGGCCGGCAGAACCGCCGCACAGGTGGGTGAGCACCGTGCCCAGAAAGATGGCGGGCACCAGCAGCGGGCTGACCGGCTCGCCGCTCTGCACGGCGCGGATGACGTTGTTGGTGCCCACGCCTTCGCACTTTGTGACCTTGTAGAGTGCCACGATGGCAAGGCCCGCCAGCGGCAGGCAGAGCAGCAGCCAGCTCTGCGCGGCCCGCAGCTCGGTGACGTACTCCACGCTCAGGTGGAACGCTGTGCCGACTACGCCGCAGACCAGACCCGTGGGCACGGCCAGCAGCAGCCATTGCAGGGCCACCCACAGGGCGGCTTTGGCCTCGCGGTTAAAATCATTCAAGTTGCTCATAGAAACTCCTGATACAAAAAAACTGAAAATTTTACACTTCAAAATAACACGCCCGCACAGGGATGTCAACCCGGAACCATTGCAGGGAGGCTCACATCGTGATGACAACGACAAACCCCTGCTTCCTTGTGCGGAGGAAGCAGGGGTTCTGCCGAATGGATTTCAGAAAAAGGAAAAGGAGAACAAGGAGAACAAATATCGTCACGCTTTCAAAGCGGGACAGCGGTTGAAATTGTGCGGAGCGTTACTCCACATCCTGCAGAGCGGCGAAGTCCTCTTCGCCGGTGCGGATCTTGACTACGCGGGTCACGTTGTAGACAAAGATCTTGCCATCGCCGATGTGGCCGGTGTACAGGGCCTTCTTGGCGGCATCCACCACAGCGTCCACGCTGATCTTGGAAACGATGACCTCGACCTTGATCTTGGGCAGCAGGGTGCTGTCCACAGGCACGCCGCGGTATTTCTCGGTGGTGCCTTTCTGGATGCCGCAGCCCATCACCTGGGTCACGGTCATGCCGGTCACGCCCAGATCGTTCAGCGCGGTCTTGAGCGGATCGAACTTGGAGAGCTTTGCAATGATGGACACCTTGTGCATCCCGGTGTCGTAGATGCCATCGTGGATGACAGCAGGCTCCTTGACCACAGGCACGGCAGCGTTCATCTGCACGGCGCTTGCCTTGGAGGCATCATCCTCGCCCAGATCGGTGTTCTCGTTGGGCACCATGGCAGCGGCGTTGGCATCGGAGATGGAGAAACCGGCGTAAGCGGAAGTCAGGCCGTGCTCGTGGATATCCAGGCCGTCGATCTCCACCTCAGCGGGGACGCGCAGGCCGATGGTTTTGTCGATGATCTTGAAGATGATGAACATCACGACCACAACGTACACATCAACGGTGATAAGGCCCAGCAGCTGGGTGCCCAGCTGTGCAAAGCCGCCGCCGTAGAACAGGCCCTTGCCCACGCCGTCGCCGCCGTTGGAGAACAGGCCCACGGCAATGGTGCCCCACACGCCGTTTGCAAAGTGAACGGAGACAGCGCCCACGGGGTCATCGATCTTTGCGATCTTATCAAAGAATTCAACGCTCAGGACCACAAGGATGCCGGCCACGAAGCCGATGATGAAGGCACCGAAGGGCGAGACCGCGTCGCAGCCTGCGGTGATGGCGACCAGACCGGCCAGAGAGCCGTTCAGGGTCATGGAGACATCGGGCTTGCCGTAGCGCAGCCAAGTGAAGATCATGGTCACACAGGTGGCAACGGCAGCGGCCAGGTTGGTGTTGAAGCAGACAAGGCCCGTCAGGGTCATGGCCTCATCGGTGGCAAGGCTCAGGGAAGAACCGCCGTTGAAGCCGAACCAGCAGAACCACAGGATGAACACGCCCAGTGCACCGGCGGTCAGGTTGTGGCCGGGAATGGCGTGGGGGTTGCCGTCCTTATCGTACTTGCCGATACGGGGGCCGAGCATTGCGGCACCCAGCAGGGCAATCACACCGCCCACATTGTGAACGGCTGCGGAACCGGCAAAATCATGGAAGCCCATGCTCTGCAGCCAGCCGCCGCCCCACATCCAGTGGCCGCAGATGGGGTAGACCACCAGCGAAATGGCAGCGGAATAAACGCAGTAAGCCTTGAAGTTGGTGCGCTCGGCCATGGAGCCGGACACGATGGTGGCTGCCGTGGCACAGAACACGGTCTGGAACACGATGTACACCCACAGCGGGATATCAAGCCCCAGGTGGCTGTAATCGCCCTGAATGAACGGATCGAACCCGCCGATCAGCGCGCTTGTGCCGCCGAACATCAGGCCGAAGCCGATGACCCAGTAGCACGGTGTGCCGATGCAGAAGTCCATCATGTTTTTCATCAGGATGTTGCCGGTGTTTTTGGCGCGGGTAAAGCCCGCCTCACACAGCGCAAAACCGGCCTGCATAAAGTAGACCAGGAATGCCGCAACCAGCACCCAACAGGTGTTTATGGAACTGAACATTATAATACCTCCCCGGTTTGTAATGCGCTCCCCGCACCGAATGTGCGCGGGAGCCTTGTTCAGGAGGCCCTCTATTCCTCCCGAGCAATATCCAGCGAAAACACAAAAGGCGCTGGCGGAATCACTTCCGTCAGCGCCTTTGCTTTCGATGGCACGAGTATAGCCCCTTTGTGCAAAACTGTCAAGAGCCGGGGCACGATTTTTACGTTTTACACAACACAGAACCGAGAAAAAAGAGAAAAGCTTTACAAGTCATTCTTTTTTCTCGGCCTCACCGGCGGGCGTTTCTTCCTTTTTGCGGCCGGAGCGGTGCCCGCCCTCCATCTCCCAGTGGAGCATCAGGCTCATCATGGCCCGCAGGGCAAAGGTGGCCGCCAGCGGCACCACCGATTCCAGATTCTGCAGCAGGAAAGTCTTGGCGATCTCCGCCGACATCAGGAACTCCAGCGCCGTGGTCAGGCCGCTGGACATCTCGTGGAGGAAATCGTGCTGGCCATGGAAAAAGGTGGCCCGCACATAGTGGTAGGTGGCCTTGACAAGGCTGGTGACGATGATGAACAGGCCGATGATCTCAGCCAGCCCGGAGATCATCGGCACCGCTGTCTCCAGAAACCCCTCCATGCCGTGGGTGACGATCTGATTGAAATGGTACAACCATGCCATATTAGACTTCCTCGTGTTTCGTATCATAAACCGCCCTTTTCAGGGTGAGCAGGATGTGTTTGGATAAGATTCGTATATCCTGCCGCTTCTGCTTACAGCAGGGTCTTGATGTAGGCGGCCAGCTGCTCATCTTTGCAGGAGGCGAAGAACAGCTCACTGAACTTTTCGCCTGCAATGGCTCCCTTGAGCAGGTCCTGGTCGATGCTCTGCAGGCACTCGATCAGGGGCTTGAAGGTGGCAGCGCGCACATCATCCAGAATGGCCTTGTTCCGCATCTCAGGCACAACGCGCTCCTTGGGGTAGCCCTGACCGTGGCCAAAGCCGAACAGCTTCTCGAAGCAGTACTCGAGGTTCAGCTCGCCGCCCCAGCCGAAGCCCTTGGCAAAGGGCATGGCAACGGCGTTGCCGTCGTTGACGTGGGCAAAGGTGTAGGCATCCACGGGGTCCTCCACATGGCCGCAGATCACGCCGGGGAAGCTGTTCAGGGCCAGCATGGCACCCTCGCCGGTGCCGCAGCCGGTGATGACGTAGTCGGCCGCGCCGCTGTTCAGCAGGATGGCGGCCAGAATGCCGCACTGAACATAGGTCAGCTGGGCGGCATCCTCGGCGGTGTACATGCCGTAGTTGACCACCTCGTGGCCCATGGGTTCCACCACCTTTTTCAGGGCGGTTTCAATGATGCCGTTCTTGGCGGCCTGACTGTTTTCGTTGATGAGTGCAATTTTCATGGAACATTCCTCCTGTTTTTTCGGATACCTCTAAGATACATGAGCGGCGGTGCGCTGTCAAGCGGCCATCAGCCCAGCTTCTTTTTCTGCTGGCGTGCCACGATGGGCATGAGCAGGGGCGTGGGAACGAGCTTCTGGGCCGTGGTGGCAAGGCGCATCAGGGTGCTGGGCACGATGATGGTCTTGCGGCGGAGCATCCCGCGCATGGCCTCCTCCACGCAGAGCTCCGGGGTGATGCCCTTAAGGGCGAATACCACGTCGGCACGGTCGTTGAACTCGGTGTCCACGGGGCCGGGGCAGAGGGCACAGACATAGACCGGGCTGTGCTGCTCCCGCAGCTCCTCAGCCACGCCGCGGGTCAGGCTGACAACGTATGCCTTGGAGGCGTAGTAGCCCGCCATATAGGGCCCGCCCGGCAGCAGGCCCGCCGAGGATGCCACGTTCAGGATGGTGCCATAGCCCTGTGCTTCCATCTTGCGCAGGGTGAACTTGAACAGCCGGTGCATGGCCAGCACGTTCACCCGCAGCATGGAAAGCTCCTTGCCCTCGTCTGTTTCGGAAAAGGCACCGCAGGCACCAAAGCCTGCGTTGTTGATGAACAGGTCGATGCGTTCGTCTGCCAGTGCTTCGCACAGGGCGGTGACCTGCGCATCCTGCTCAAGGTCGGCGGGTACGATGCGGCAGAGGGTGCCGTGTTTCGCCCGGAGCTCGGCGGCAAGGGTCTCCAGCCGGTCGCGGCGGCGGGCGGTCAGAATGAGCCGGAAGCCCAGCCGGGCATAGCGGCGGGCAAACTCCCGCCCGATGCCGGAAGAAGCGCCGGTGATCCAGACAGTTTTGGTTGACATAAGCATTCTCCTTTTCTGCGGAAACTCCATTGCCTCTATTCTATCACGGCAGTGGGTGAGAATCCATGCAAAAATTCAAGAAAAAGCTATCCCTTGTTGCCCGGGAAATTTTGGAGTATAATAGACTCAAAGAACAGCGCACTGACGCAGGAGGAAAGAAAAATGAACAAACCGGTATTGGTGGTCATGGCTGCCGGCATGGGCAGCCGTTACGGCGGCATGAAGCAGATCGACCCGGTGGGCCCCAAGGGTCAGCCCATTGTGGAGTACTCCCTGTACGATGCCCACCGCGCAGGCTTTGAGACTGTGATCTTTGTCATCAAGCACGAGATCGAGGATGCCTTCAAAGCCGCCATCGGTGACCGCGTCTCTCAGGGCATGAACGTGAAATACGCTTTCCAGCAGCTGGATGAGCTGCCCGCAGGCTTCACCATCCCCGAGGGCCGTGTCAAGCCCTGGGGCACCTGCCACGCCGTGCTGGCCGCAAAAGACCTCATTGATGGGCCCTTCGCTGTCATCAACGCGGACGACTACTACGGCCCCGAGGCCTTCAAGGTCATCTATGAGTATCTGTCCACCCATCAGGACGGCGCAGTTTACGATTACTGCATGGTGAGCTACCTGCTCAAAAATACTGTCTCCGAGAACGGCACCGTCTCCCGCGGTGTCTGCGTGGTGAACCCGGACGGCACCCTGCACAGCGTGACCGAGCGCACCGGCATCGAGACCTATGAGGGCGGCATCCGCTGCACCGCTCTTGTCGGTGAGGGCACGGATGACCTGCCGGTGGAAGCACCTGTCAGCATGAACCTGTGGGGCTTCGGCAAGAGCTTCCTGGACGAGGCCGACCGCCGCTTTGCAGGCTGGCTGCGTGAGAATCTGCCCAAGAACCCCCTCAAATGCGAGTATTTCCTGCCCACCGTGGCCAGCGAGCTCATCGATGAGGGCAAGGCGGCAGTCACCGTGCTCAAGAGCACCGATAAGTGGTACGGCGTGACCTACCGTGAGGATAAGCCCACCGTGGTGGCCGCCATCGCCCAGAAAACCCAGGAGGGCCTGTACCCCGAGGATCTGTGGGCGTGATAAGCTGAAACAGGCGCAGATGCGAAACAAAATCTGTGGCGGCCCTCTTGACTTTTTGCGCAGGAGTGCATATACTAAAGTTGTAGATGAGACTACGGAACCATTCCATGGTTCCACCAAAGCAACAAGAAGCCCCCTCGGTACTGCGAATACCAAGGGGGCTTCCTGCTTGCTAAGGGTTAGTGCTTACCGGCCTTGAACTGTTCCTCAAGCCACTTGCAGATGTAGTAGCTGACCACACCCGCTGCGACGGACAGTATAAATGAGACTACCATTTCCATGGTTACCACCTCCTTCCCACATCAAATGGGTCGGAAGGCCGACAGGTACAGTATAACAGAAAATTCGACACATTACAACGCAGAAGCGCCCCATCCGGTAAAGGATGAGGCGCTTCTACGTATATTTGGGAATATTCGGGGATGGCGTTAGTTGTTCTTGAGCTCCTGTGCCTTCTGCCATGCATTCAGCACATCGAGCTTGCTTACGGGATTGGCCGGGAAGAACTTCATCTCTTCCGGAGCCGTGCCCTCATCGTTCAGGTCAGGGATAAGCTCGTTTTCCATGGCCCAGCGGGCGGCATGCTGCAGGTCCATATCCCGCTCTTCCTGACCGACATCGGGGTAGAGCAGTTCGGATTCGGGCATGGGCTTGCCTGCATCCTCCCACAGCATCATGGCAAGGGCGCTGCGGTTGCTGGGGAAGTAGGGCAGAGCCATCAGCTTGCCTGCAAATTCAGTGCCCAGAGAATAGGCCTGATAGCCCAGCACTGCACCGCCCACAGCGGCAGTACCAATGATCGCGGCAGTGCCCAGCACATTGGGCCCATCATCTTCAATGGTGGCATCACGGTACTGTGCGGCAATATCCGCATCACTGCTCATGGTGTTCATGGTAAAGGTGATGCTCTCAGCCTTGTAGTCCTGACCCAGCGGCAGGGAGAACTTGCCGGTAGACCAGATGTCAAACACCATGCCCTCAGGGATCAGGGTCTTGTCCAGCGTCACGGTCACTGTTGCGCCTTCCGGTACAGAGTAGGTCTTTTTGCCGGTGGTCTCGTCAGTAGTAACAGTCAGGGTATCGGTCACATCCTTGTCACCGTTTTTCACGGTAACAATGCCGCCGGTCACGGTCAGCGGGTGGCAGGCTGCGGTACCGGGGGTGTGGTCAGCGGCGGCATCACGGTACGTTGCAGACACATTCACACCACTGCGCATGGTAAAGGTGATGTTTTCTGCCTTGTAGTCCTGACCTGTGGGCAGGGAGGTAGACCAACCGTCAAACACCTTGCCCTCGGGCGCTGTGTTCTTGTCCAGCGTCACGGTCACTTCTGCGCCTTCCGGTACAGAGTAGGTCTTTTGGCCGGTGGTTGCGTCAGTGCTGCTGTTCAACTTGCTGGTCACATCGCTGCCGTCGTATTTCACAGTAACAGTGCCGCCGGTCACGGTCAGCGGGTGGCAGCTCGGAGCATCGGGGTCGAACTCCCAACCGGCATAGAGGGTGATGTCCTTTGTAATTGCGGTTTCGTCCACATCAAACTTGCCATCTTCGGGCTTGCCATCTGGGGTGGTGTACCAGCCGGTGAACTTGTAACCCGCACGGGTGGGATCATGGATGGCAGTCAGTTCGTTTGCCTTGGTATCAGTGATTTTTTCGGTCTTATAAACCGGCACCTCAGCGGAGTCGGTCAGGTTGCCGCCATTGGCATCAAAGGTCACATTGCAGAGGTAAAGAAAATTGCGGTTTTTCAGATCGGTGTTGGTAGAGTTTGCAAGCAGTTTATCTGCATCGGTTTTATTGCTGTTATAGTAGATGGCACCATTGGGAGTGTAAATATAGATAGGCTGTCCATCTTCGCCATAAATGGGGTCGCCATTTTCGTCCTTTTTGTAATCGGTAGCGTAGAAATACCCAGCCGTACAAGTGCTCAGATCATCCTGGAAGGAGGTCAATCCGGCAGGGAGCGTAATGGATTTCAGATTGAAGCAAAAGTCAAAGGTATCAGATTTAATGGTTGTTACATTTTTCGGGATGGTGATGGACTCGAGTTTTGAGCAATGCCCAAAAGCCTCCTTGCCAATGTCTGTCACACTGTCCGGCAGAGTGATCGAGGTGAGCTCTTGGCAGGATAAAAAAGCATCCGCACCGATGGTTTTCACTTCATCTTGCAGGGTGATCTCTGAAAGTGAGGTGCAATGGGAAAACGCACCATCCCCAATGCAAGTGACACGGGCGGGGATCTTAACATGATTCAAGTCGGAGCAAAACGCAAAGGAACCCTTGGCAATGGTTGTCAGGCTTTCAGGGAGGTTCACAGTGGCCAGGTTATCGCAATCATAAAACATATGAACTCCGGTTGACTGCACACCTTCGTCAATTTTGACGGAGGTAAGCCCACTGAGGTGGAATGCGAAATCACCGATCTCAGTGACCGTTCCGGGAATTTCAATCGAATCCAGGCTGGTGCAGGAATCAAAAGCATACGCTCCGATGGAAGTCAGACTTTTGGGAAGAGTGACGGTCTTCAGAGAAGAGCAAGAATAAAAGGCGTAATCGCCGATTTTCTGAACGTTGCCCGTTAATGAAAGCGATGTAAGAGATCTGCTTGAAAAGGCGTATTTTTCAATCGATGTGATAGTGGCATCAATGGTAAGAGATGTCATGCCACAGCTTACAAAGGCGTAATCGCCGATCGTTTGAAAGCTGCCAACTAACGAAAGTGATGTAAGAGAAGTACAGCTTCCAAAGGCATAGGCTCCTATCGAAGTGGCAACACCTTTGATGGTAAGAGAGTCCAAGTTGGAGCAATCTTCAAAGGCAGACTTACCGATGGAAGTGACGCTTTCTGGAATTGTGACGGATTGAATCTGGTTACAGAATGAGAGCAGAGTGTTATTTTTCGGATGATCAGGTGAATAGGTGCCAGAGAATGAAGATTCTCCCAAACCGGTTACAGGGTGGTCGTCCAACTTTTCGGGTATGGTGATGTCGTAGGAGCCAGTGCTTGTTGAAGCAACAGGGCCAAGAAAATCTGTGATGGTTGCATTACCGCCATTTACCGTATAGGCATACTTGTAACCGTCAACGGTGGCTTCATATACAGTTGACGATGACGTGTCTGCTGCAAATGCCGTGACTGCCGACAGGGGCAGCATGGTGATCATCATGCAGACCGCAACCAATAAGCTGATCAAACGCTTGGGTCTCATAATTTTTTACTCCTTTTCCATGATATTCCCAAAAAACTTTCTCTCTATTTCAACCAAAACAAAAGAGCGCCGCACCGGCCAAACGGCTGGTACGACACTCTGAACCCTTGTAGGCCCGCTGCGCGCTCGCTCTCCTGAAGGGAAGCCGACGCATCTTCACAAGGAGGTGCAAGGTTTCATATTACCTTACCCGGAGAGAATAACGTGCGGCTGGCTGCCATATTACAGGCCCTTGTAGCTTTGCGTCGCAGCCTTTCGACTGGCTTGCCGATTCTTCAGTTTTTAGCGGGAATAGCATATTGCACAGGATAAGATACTCTTTTTTTTTTTTTGTCAATATGACGAAAATAAATTTGGAAAAGTGTACAAAAAAGGAGCGTACAAGGTGGAAAACAGAATGAGAATAAAATCGTGCAGCAGCACAAGATCTGCCTGACTTTATGGAGAATGCAGTGCAAGAAAAATGCCCCTGACCGAAAGAAGCCGGTCAGGGGCATTTGGGGTTGCTGCAACGGGCAGGGTCAGTGTTTGCGCTCGTACTTCAGGCGCTCCCGCAGCTCGTCCAGAGAGCGGTGCTTTTCGCCGTGGCGCAGCTTGGGGTAAGCGCGGAGCATACGGCCCTTGCCAAAGTACTTGGAGCTCCGGGTGCGGGCGCGCATCTCCTCGCTGCGGGCCTGCAGCTCCTCGGCCAGCTGTTCCAGACGGAGCAGCTCTGCCGTGCGCTCTGCGGTGCCCTTGGCTGCCAGCTTGACGGCAGTGGCGGCCTCAGAGGCATTGAGCCGGGCCTCCTGCGAGGACTTGCGGGCGGCCTCCATGGCCTCGTCGGCCTTGGCGCGCAGGGCGGCAGCGGCATCCCGGGGGCTCAGTTTGGCGGCATTGTCCCGGGCCTCGGCGGCTGCCAGCTTGAGCTGCAGGCGGCTCTCGTCCATCTTCTGGTCCACATCCATGGCGGTGGTACCCAGCAGCTCGGTCATGGCATCGGACACGGCGTGCATACTGTCGGCCACCTTTTCCAGAGCATCCAGCTCACGGGCCAGGTCAGAGGCCGCAAAGGCAGTCACCACCACATCGGCGGCGTAGCAGGCGTACAGGATGCACATGAGGACAAAGCCCACCATCTGTGGGACCATCTCCACAAGGCCGGCGATCACGGGGTGAACGGCCTTCATCACCACAACGGTGCCCACGCCCCACAAAAGGGAGAACTCCAGGCAGATATATCCGCCGATGTTGAAGGGGAAGTCGCTGTAATCCCACCACCGGGTGTGGTAGAGCTTGTAGAGCGCCCAGCCGCCCGCCAGCTCCAGCACGCTGGGCAGGATCACGCCGCCGATATAGAGCAGCAACAGGTTGTCTGCCAGCGGCGAAAGGGTGAACAGCACGATGATCATGCCAAAGCCGTAGATGGGGCAGACCGGGCCGTTCAGAAAGCCGCGGTTCACCAGCTGGCCGGTGGAAACGGCAGCATAGATGACCTCCAGACACCAGCCCAGGCAGGAGTAGATCAGGAAAAACGCCAGGATCTGATACAGCGAAAAGCCGCAGACCATGGTGTTGACAAAAAAGGACATCTTACTCCTCCTTTGCGGCGGCAGCAGCTTCCTCCGCAGCCTTCCTCTTTTTCAGGACCTTGGGCTCGATCCAGGTCACGGTCTCATCGCCGGGCAGCTTTTTGGCGATCAGGGCCTTGATCTTGATGCCCATCTCGGTGAACATTCCCTCGTGCTCGGTGCGGATGTTCCACTCCGGCTCGTTTTCGTGCAGGTCAAAGGTCTTCCAGGTGATCTCGTAGCCGGAAGCGGGGAAATACTCCAGGCTGTCGCGGAACAGGTCGTCGTCATCGGTCTTGAAGTAGATCTCGCCGCCATCCTTGAGGAATTCGCGGTACTGGATGAGCTGGCGGGGATAGGTGAGCCGGTGCTTGTTGGAGGAAGCGTTCTTGCTCCACGGGTTACAGAAGTTGATGTAGATGCGGCTGACGGTATCCTCAGCGGTGAGCACGCCCTTGATGCGCTCGATGTCGGTGCTCATGATCTTCACGTTGTCGATGGGGTGGCCTGCCTCGGTGTAAGCGGCCTCGATCTTGCGCTTGGCAAGAATCAGCACCTTGTCGGTGATGTCGATGCCCAGATAGTTGTTTTCCGGGTGGGCGCAGGCCAGCTGGGAGATAAAGCCGCCCTTGCCGCAGCCCAGCTCCAGCACAAAGGGCTGCTCCGGGCGGGCATACTGTGCGTGCCACTTGCCGCCCCAGATCAGGGGCTCGTGGACGTGGAAATCGGCGGCCATCAGCTCATCGTGGGCGTAGGGTTTGAAACGCATTCTCATAGTTTGTTGTTCTCCTTAAAATTAACGTGGCTCGCCCTCTCAGGCGCTGACGCGCCAGCTCCCCCAAAGGGGGAGCCTTTGGCAAAAACGGATGGTTTTCCGCACTGCCAAAGCCTCTCCCTTTGGGAGAGGTGGCTTTGCGAAGCAAAGACGGAGAGGGCGAGGATGCTTACCGGTCTTTCTTCTGCAAAAATTCTTCCACCTGTTCCGGCTCTGCGGCGCAGCTTCCCTGACAGATGCCGGGTTTGCCGCCGCCGCGGCCATTGAGGGCGGCGTTCAGGGCTTTGGTCAGGGCACGGACATCACCGCCCGCCTGGGCGATACAGTAGCCGGTGCCCTTTTCGTTGGGGGTCAGGGCCGCGCACAGGCCGGTGGTGGCTTCGGTCAGGCGGCTAGCCAGCCGGTGCAGGCCGTCCGGGTCCAGCCCCGGCACGATGCGGATGGCATCCGCACCGGGCGTTGCCTGCGCGGCCAGCGCGTCAAAGAGCTGGCTGCACAGCCCGAAGTGGGTGAATTTCAGGGCGGTGTACTCGTCATACACCCGGTGCACGGCGTTGGCTGTCTCGCTGGCCTTGGCGCTGAGCAGGGCACCGATCTCTGCCTGCCGCGCCCGCATGGCCTGCGCGGCTTCCAGCGCGCGCCCGCCGCAGACGATGCTCAGGCGCACGCCGCCCTTATAGTTTTCAGCGGCCAGGATCTTGATCTGGCCCACCGCACCGGTAAAGGCGGTGTGGGTGCCGCAGCAGGCACAGACATCCGCCCCGGGGATGGTCACGATCCGCACCTGCCCCTCGATCTCCTTTTTGGAGCGGTAGGTCAGGGCGGCCAGCTCCTCCCGGGTGGGGTAGGTGATGTTCACCGGCACATTCTCCCAGATGATGCGGTTGGCGGCAGTCTCGGCCGCTTTCAGCCCCTCGGCGGAGATGGGGATGTTCGTGTCCATCCGCACGGCATCGGAGCCGATGTGGAAGCCCACGTTCTCGGCCCCGAACATGCTGTGCAGGATGCCGGAGAGGATGTGCTCGCCGGTGTGCTGCTGCATCTTATCGAACCGCCACGCCCAGTCGATGGCCTGAGCGGCTTCGGCCCCGGGCACCGCCCCGGCGGGCAGGGAAGTGACCGTATGCCAGATGACACCCGCCTGCTCGTGGACATCGGTGACGGTCAGCACCGTGCCGTCGGCAAGGGTCAGGGTGCCCCGGTCGGCAGGCTGGCCGCCGCCTTCGGGGTAGAACACCGTGCCGTCCAGCGCGATGCGCCCGCCGCCGGTCCGGCTGTCCGGCTCTGCGGCTAAAATATGCCCCACCGCCTCCCGGCGGTAGGCATCGTGTTCATAGTATTTTTCGGTTGGCTGCATAAGCACCTCCTAATATAAAAACAAGTATACCACGTTTTTTGCCTGTGGAAAATAGTCTGCAGTTATGTTATGATAGAAAACAGACAAGCCCCAGCAAAAAGTTTGAGACGAGGAAGGATTTACAATGCGTGAAAGTGGTATTCTGATGCCGGTGTCCAGCCTGCCCGGCCCCTACGGGATCGGCTGCTTTGGCAAAAAGGCAGAAAAATTTGTGGATTTCCTTGCGGCGGCAGGCCAGAAGATCTGGCAGATCCTGCCCCTGAGCCCCACGGGCTATGGGGACAGCCCCTACCAGAGCTGTTCTGCCTTTGCGGGCAACCCCTATTTCATTGATCTGGATGCTCTGAAAGCCGAGGGGCTGCTGACAGCCGCCCAGCTCAAGGCCGAGCCTTGGGGCAAGGACCCTCTGAACGTGGATTACGGCACCCTGTACACCAGCCGCTACAAGATCCTGCGTGCCGCCTATGCCGCCTGGCGCAGGCAGTGTGCGGGCCAGCACGGCTGTGCCCATTACTATCCGGATGCGTACTATGCCTTCACGCTGGAAAATGAGGGCTGGCTGGAAGATTATGCCCTCTACATGGCCCTCAAGACCGCCAACGGCATGAAGAGCTGGACCCAGTGGCCCCGGGAGTACCGCAAGCGGGAGCCGCAGGCGCTGGAAGCTTTTAAGGCAGAGAACGAGGAAGAGATCGGCTTCTGGAAGTTTCTGCAGTACGAGTTCAGCATCCAGTGGAAGAAGCTGAAAGCCTACGCCAATGCCAACAACGTGCAGATCCTGGGCGATATCCCCATCTATGTCTCGGCAGATTCCGTGGATGCCTGGGTGGGCGGCCCGCTGTTTGAGCTGGATGCAGACGGCGGCTTTGCCCGGGTGGCAGGCTGCCCGCCAGATTACTTCTCGGCAGAAGGCCAGCTCTGGGGCAACCCGCTGTACAACTGGCCCTACCATAAGCAGACCGGCTATGCCTGGTGGATCCAGCGTGTCCGCCATGCGCTGGGCATCTATGACCTGCTCCGCATCGACCACTTCCGTGGTTTTGACACCTACTGGGCCATCCCGGCAGACAGCACTACCGCCAAGACCGGCAAGTGGGAGACCGGCCCCCGGATGGAGCTGTTCAACGCGCTGGAAGGTGCGCTGGGCAAGCTGCCCATCATCGCCGAGGATCTGGGTGAGCTGTTCCCCAGTGTGCGGGAGCTGCTGGCAGACAGCACCTTCCCGGGCATGAAGGTGCTGCAGTTCGCGTTCGGCGGCGGGGACAGCGAGTACCTACCCCACAACCACGTCAAGAACAGCGTGGTCTACCCCGGCACCCACGACAACACGACGCTGACCGCCTGGTGGGACGAGAGCGCATCGGCCAAGGAGAAGGCTGTGGCCGCCGCCTACCTGCATCTGACCGGCTGTCAGCCCACCGCAAAGGAGGTGGCCGCTGTCAAAACAGAGGCGGCCCGCACCGCGCTGCTCCGGGCTGCGCTGGGCTCTGTGGCCGACCGTGCCATCATTCCCATGGCCGACTGGCTGGGCCTGGGCGAGGAAGCCCACCTGAACAGCCCCGGCAAGCTGGGCGGAAACTGGAGCTGGCGTGCCGCCGACGGGTTCGACACTGCCGCGCTGGCCAAGCGCATTCTGGCGGAGTGCGCCGTGTACTGCCGTACATAACCGGGCCGGAAACCCGGAGTGTGTTTAGCAGTTTGACGAAAATGTAAAAAAATACGTTAAAGTTTGTGCGTTTTGCTGGAAACGCCCGGCACAAGATGGTATAATTCCGGTAATGGGGCTGCGCTTTCAGCGGCCGTGTGGCAAAGCTGTGCCGGAAGGGAGAGAGTCCGGCACCGGATAATGGGGAAAAACGCATGAAAAAAGAATGGACGGAACAGGATCTGCGCGCCTTTGCAGAAAACGCACAGACCGCCTTTGAAGACGTGACCCTGACGGAAGCCGATGAGGAGACCGCGGACACCTGGCAGGACGATGGCCTGCAGGTGGATTATGTCCTGCGCAATGGGCAGGTGGACTGCGTGCTGCGCCGCCTGATCGAGGCGGACGGCAAGCTCTGGCAGCTGCAGATGACGGCTCCGCTGGCGGGCAGCGACCTGCCGGAGGATCGGATGACCGCGCGGGAGCGGGAGCTCTGCCGGGACGATATGAATCACGATTTCCTGACCGGCGTGTTCAACCGCCGCTATTTTGAAACGGAGTTCTGCACCCGGCTGGATGAGTGGACGGATGCTCACCGCTGTGCTTCGCTGGCGCTGGTGGCGCTGGACGATGAGGACGGGATGCGCACCCGGCAGGGCGATGCCGTGATGAACCAGCTGGTCTGTTTTGTGGCCAACCAGTGGAAAAAGTACTACGACCGCCCTGCAGAGCGGGTGGTCTGCCGCCTGACGGACACGCTGTTCGCCATCGGCTGCGCGGATAAGAACTGCGCAGAGCTGGCCGAGGAGCTGAACGGCATTTATGCCGAGATGCCCCGCGCGTGCGTGGCATCGGTGGGCCTGATGCGCCGGGTGCCCTTTACCCAGTCCATCGGCTGCGCCTGCACCGGCGAGGTGCGGGGCAAAAACTGGGACGCACTGTATCAGCTGTGTGAGCAGCGCCTGAAGGCGGCCCAGACCGCCGGCGGCGACCAGATCTGCAGCAAATAAACCGAATGCATAAAATCCCCCTTTGCGGTACAAGCTAGTGCCACAAAGGGGGATTTTTGTATGGAAAATCAGAAAAATGATAACCTGAATCTGCTGGAAGCGGTGGTGCAGAACACGGAGATGGGCAAGAACACGCTGGAGCAGATCGTGCCCATGACCGAGGATCCTGCCTTCCGGGCCGAGCTTCTGCGGGAGCGGAACCTCTACCGGGAACTGAATCAGGAGGCCCACACCGCCATCGAGGCCTGCGGCGGCACGGCTCAGGGCCAGAGCATCATGGCAAAGCTCAACACCAAAATGGGCATCGGCATGAAAACGCTCACCGACAGATCCACCCGCAATCTGGCCGAAATGCTCAGCGAGGGAAGCAGTCAGGGCGTAATGGACTGCATCAAGAGCCAGAAAGATTATCCCGATGCGGCCCCCGGCTCCAAGCGCCTGATGCAGAAGCTGCAGGATCTGGAGGAAGAGAACCGGCTGAAACTGGAGCAGTTTCTGTAAAGGCTGCTCCGGTTGCTCAGAGTGCTTCCACCATGGCCGCCACGATCCGGGTGGCGGTAGCCACGTACTCGGCGATGCTGAACTTCTTCACCACCAGCACCTCGTGGCCGTCCTCGTCGGCGTTGTCGCTCATGGCCCGCAGGATGACGCAGGGCACATCGTTCTTGGCGGCGATCTGGCTCACGGCAGCACCCTCCATCTCAACGCAGTCGGGGGCGCATTTGGCCTCAATGGCAGCCTTGGTCTCGCTGTCACCCACGAACAGGTCGCCGGTGGCGATCTTGCCGGTCAGGGCCTTGACCCCGGCCTCGGCGCAGGCTTTTTCAGCGGCGGCGATGAGGGCCGGGTCACCGGCGTACTCCTTCAGGTAGGGCGGGTTCTGGCAGATCATGTCCAGCTGGGCATCGTGGTAGAGCACCGTCTTGCCAATGACCACATCACCAATGCCGATCTTGCTGGTCATGTTGCCTGCAATGCCGGAGAAGATGATCTTCTCGGCACCGTATCGGGTGATGAGCACCTGAGTGGTGGCGGCGGCATTGGCCTTGCCCATGCCTGCACAGCAGACCACCACCTGCTTGCCTGCCAGCGTGCCCCTGTGGTACTCCACGCCGCCGTAGGGCTCCACGGTGACGTTTTCCAGTTTTGCACACAGCTGATCGACTTCATCGGGCATTGCGCCCATAATTCCGATAATCATATAGATGTCCTTTCTCCTGGGCAAAAGTGTCTCCCGCGCGCCGCGCGGGAGACACTTTTATCATACATCAGACGTTGAACAGGAACTCGATCACGTCGCCATCCTTCACAACGTACTCCTTGCCCTCGGTGCGCTGCAGGCCCTTGGCCTTGACAGCGGCATAATCGAAGTTGTTGGCTTCCAGGTCGCCATAGCCGATGACGCTGGCGCGGATGAAGCCACGCTCAAAATCGCTGTGGATCTTACCGGCGGCCTGAGGAGCCTTGGTGCCCTTGCGGATGGTCCAGGCGCGGCACTCCTTTTTGCCGTCGGTCAGGAAGGAGATGAGGCCCAGCAGGTCGTAGCTGGCAGTGATCAGGTTGTCCAGGCCGCTGGCCTCGATGCCCATCTCGGCCAGGAAAGCCTTCTTCTCCTCGGGGGAGTAGTCGGCAATGTCCTCTTCGGTCTTGGCGCAGATGGGAATGTAGCGGGCCCCCTCCTCGGCGGCGCGGGCGGCCACCAGTGGGACATAGCGGTTATTCTCAATGCCCTCCATCAGATCATCCTCGCCCACGTTGCAGGCGTAGAGCACGGGCTTGGAGCTCAGCAGGCCCATCTCGTGCAGCACGGCCTGCTGCTCGGCATCCCCCTCGTCAAAGTCAAAGCTGCGGGCGGGCTTGCCTGCGCTCAGGTGGTCGGCCAGCTTCTGCAGCCAGGCGGCTTCAGCGGCAGCCCCCTTGTTGTTGCCGCTCTTGGCAGCCTTGGCCATCCGGCCCGCGCGGTTCTGAACGACCTCGAGGTCAGAGAGGATCAGCTCGTAGTCAATGGCATCGATGTCGGCGATGGGGTCCACGGCCTCGGCCTTGGTCACGTCCTCCACCACATGGATGATGTTGTCGTCATCAAAGCAGCGCACCACATGCACGATGGCATCGCACTCGCGGATGTGGCCCAGGAACTTGTTGCCCAGGCCTGCACCCTGGCTGGCACCCTTGACCAGACCGGCGATGTCTACAAACTCCACGATGGCAGGCGTCTTTTTGTTGGTCTGCCAGATCTCAGCCAGCTTGTCCAGCCGCTTGTCCGGCACGGCCACGATGCCGCTGTTGGGCTCAATGGTGCAGAAGGGGTAGTTGGCGGCTTCCGCGTTCTTGGTGGAAGTGATGGCGTTGAACAGAGTGGACTTGCCGACGTTCGGCAGACCGACGATACCTAACTTCATATAAAATACGCTCCTTACACGTTTTTTGGCATAACGATACAACTATCATTATACGCGATGAAACCCCGGAGCGCAAGGGGATGGGCGCAAAACAACGGATTTACACGGCGGGAGTTCTATATTATACTGTTCTTAAAATACGAACCGATTTCCGGAAGGGAAGGCAGGAGGATGTTATGGAACGCAACGACCCGCGCTATCAGGCTTATGTGGAGATCCTGAAGGAGGAGCTGATCCCGGCGATGGGCTGCACCGAGCCCATCGCGCTGGCCTATGCGGCGGCAAAAGCCCGCGAGGTGCTGGGGGTGCTGCCGGACAGCGTGCAGCTGCAGGTGAGCGGCAGCATCATCAAGAACGTGAAAAGCGTCATCGTGCCCAACACCGGGCACCTGAAGGGCATGGAGGCAGCGGTGGCGGCAGGCATCATCGCAGGTTCCGCCGAGAAGGAGCTGGAGGTCATCTCGGAGGTCAGCGAGGAAAAGAAGTCTGCCATCCGGGACTATCTGCAGACGGTGCCCATCACCATCGAGCACACCGAGCAGGGGCATGTGTTTGACATCGTCGTCACCGAGCGCTGCGGGCAGGACTACGCCCGGGTGCGCATCGCGGACTACCACACCAACATCTGCCGCATTGAGAAGAACGGCACGGTGCTGTACGAGGTGCCCCTGCTGGACGAGACCGTGCAGGAGGATGCCCGCGCCGACCGCAGCCTGCTGAACATGCAGGACATCTGGGACTTTGCCGAGACCGCCGACCTGCGGGACGTGGCAGACCTGCTGGAACGGCAGATCCGCTACAACAACGCCATTGCAGAAGAGGGCCTGCTGGGCGACTACGGTGCCAACATCGGGCGGGTGCTGCTGACCACTTACGGCAACGATGTCTCCAACCGCGCAAAAGCCAAGGCCGCCGCCGGCTCCGATGCCCGCATGAACGGCTGCGAGCTGCCGGTCATCATCAACTCCGGCAGCGGCAATCAGGGCATCACCTGCTCGGTGCCCCTCATCGAGTACGCCAAGGAGCTGCACAGCGGCAAGGAAAAGCTCTACCGCGCCCTCATCATCTCCAATCTGGTGGCCATCCACGAAAAGACCGGCATCGGCACCCTGTCTGCCTACTGCGGTGCGGTCAGCGCGGGTGCGGGTGCAGGCGCAGGCATCGTGTACCTGTGCGGCGACGGCTATCAGGCTGCCATCCACACGGTGGTCAACGCTCTTGCCATCGTGTCCGGCATCGTGTGCGACGGAGCCAAGGCTTCCTGCGCCGCAAAGATCGCATCTTCGGTGGATGCGGCGCTGCTGGGCTACAACATGTACAAGTGCAATCAGGAGTTCAAGGGCGGCGATGGCATCGTGATGAAGGACATCGAGACCACCATCAAGGGCATCGGACGTCTGGGCAAGGACGGGATGCGGCAGACCAATGAGGAGATCATCCGGCTGATGATGAGCTGAGCGGCGGAGCCTGCGTCCCAAAAATCATACAAAACCTTCTTTATTTTGTCATAACTATTCCGTATAATAAAGGATAGGGGAACTTTACCCTGTTTGATTCGGAAATACTGCTCCGGCAGACAGCCGGAGAATTTGATTTTTGGAGTATCAGGTACAGGAGGAACACTCATGGCAAACGAAAAGATCCTCGTCGTGGACGACGATACCAACATCTGCGAGCTGCTGCGGCTTTATCTGACAAAGGAGGGCTATCAGGTCACCACCGCGAACGACGGCGAAGAAGGTCTGGACAAGTTCAATCAGGTCAAGCCGGATATGGTGCTGCTGGATGTGATGATGCCCAAGATGGATGGCCTGGAGGTCTGCCGCCGCATCCGCAAGCTGGGCAACACCCCCGTGATGATGCTGACCGCCAAGGGCGAGACCTTTGACAAGGTGCTGGGCCTGGAGCTGGGCGCAGACGATTACATGGTCAAGCCCTTTGACACCAAGGAAGTCGTGGCCCGCATCAAGGCGGTGCTGCGCCGCTGCACCACCACCACCGCCCAGACCGAGAGCACTGAGGGCGTGATCGAGTTCGACAACCTGCGGCTGGACATGAACAGCTACGAGCTGCGGGTCAAGGGCAAGGTGGTGGAGGCTCCCCCCAAGGAGCTGGAGCTGCTGAACTGCCTGGCCTCCCACCCCAACCGTGTTTACACCCGCGACCAGCTGCTGGACGAGGTGTGGGGCTTTGAGTACTACGGCGACAGCCGCACCATCGATGTCCATGTCAAGCGCCTGCGCGAAAAGCTGGCAGGCGCTTCCGACAAGTGGGAGCTCAAGACCGTCTGGGGCGTGGGCTATAAGTTCGAGGTGCGTCAGTAATGCGCAAAAGTATTTCGGTCACCTTCTTTTCGATGGTGGCCACCCTGCTGGTGCTGGGCACGGCGGTGCTGGGCTGCTCCGAGTGGCTGCTGTTCAGCCGCTATTTTGCCCAGGAACGGTACGACACGCTGGACAGCGTGGCGGATGTGACCCAGCGCGCGGCGGACTATATCGTGCAGCAGGCGGCTCTGCCCAAGGGAGCCGAGCTGGATGCCCTGAACACCAAGCTGGAGATCATCGGCGAGAGCGCCGAGGCTTACCTCTTTTTCACCGATGAAGAAGGCAGGGTCCTCATTGCCTCCAATCCCGAGATGGTGGGAACAGATGTTGTGGGGCCGGAGCTTATGAAAAAAGTTGCCGGGGATCAGCCCTACCACACCCTGAGCACGCTGGACGGTGTGCTGACCGAGAAGAGCTATGTCTCGGTGCGGCACATGCAGGATGCACGGGGCAACAACAGCGGCTATCTCTTCCTCTGCTCCTCCGGTGCGCGGTTGACCGATTTCAAGGAGGAGTTCTGGTCGAACTTCTTCTTCTCGGCCTGCATCATGCTGCTCTGCGCCAGCGTGCTGACCTCCTTCCTGATGCGGAAGCTGACCGACCCGCTCCAGAAGATCACCGATGCCGCCCAGCGGTTTGGCGGCGGGGACTTCTCTGTCCGTGTTGAGGGCGTGGAAGGTGAGGGCGAAGTGGTGGATCTGGCCCACACCTTCAACCAGATGGCGGAGAACATTCAGTCCAACGACAATTCCCGCGGCCAGTTCATGGGCAACATTGCCCACGAGCTGCGCACCCCAATGACCACCATCAAGGGCTTTGTGGACGGCATTCTGGACGGCACCATCCCGCCCGATATGCAGAACCACTACCTGCAGCTGGTCAGCGAGGAGACCGGCCGCCTGGCCCGGCTCATCCAGAACATGCTCGATCTCTCCAAGCTGGAAAGCGGCGAGTATCAGGTGAACGCCCGGATGTTCAACATCTGGGAGACGCTCACCGGTGTGGCCCTTTCGGCGGAGCAGCGCATCAATGACGGCATGATCGATCTGGAAGGCCTGACCATGGATGAAAAGGTGCTGGTCTACGCGGACCCCGACCTCATCCATCAGGTGGCTTATAACATTCTGGACAATGCCATCAAGTTTACCCCGGCGGGCGGCACCATCAAGTTCCATGTGGAGAAGCTGGGCCCCGAGGTGGAGATCTCGATCTGGAATTCCGGTCAGGGCATCAGCCCCGAGGCGCTGCCCTATGTGTTCCAGCGCTTCTACAAAGAGGACAGGTCCCGCGGCCTGCACGCCCGGGGAGCCGGTCTTGGCCTGAATATCTGCAAGGTGCTGGTCAACCTTTCCGGAGGCCAGATCCGTGTGGAGAGCCAGCAGGGCGAGTGGTGTCAGTTCGTGTTCACCCTGCCCGCCACGCCCCCCAACCCCAGCGGCATGAAGCGCCTGCCGGACGAATCCGGTCAGCCTGTGCCGGTGGAGGACCCCGCCAGCATGAAGCCTGTCAACTGAATCCGCGGCCAGACTGTCCCCCTGAAACGGGCGGGGCGGTCTGGTCGTTTTTGGTTTTGGAATGGATTTTGGATGGATACAGGGGCAGGTTTGAGACTTTTCCGTGAAAAACACGGCTCCGGGTTTGATTTTTTGCGTGTTTTCATGTAAACTAAGAGTAACCTTGCCCGCCCTGCATTCCGGCCCCAAAACAGGTGCTCTGGCAGAACGGATGGTGTAATCTTTCTGAAAAATAACGGAGAGTATAAAACAAAATGACGATCATTAGTCCTTCGATCCTTTCGGCTGATTTCAATCAGCTTGGCGCAGACTGCCGCATGGTGCTGGATGCTGGTGCGCAGATGCTGCATTATGACGTGATGGACGGCCACTTTGTGCCCAACATCAGCTTTGGCGTGCCGGTACTGAAAAGCCTGCACAAGGGGATGCCCGCAGCATTCTACGATGTCCACCTGATGATCAGCCACCCGCTGCAGTATGCAGAGCCTTTCATCAAGGCGGGTGCCAGCCTGTACAACTTCCACCTCGAGTGCGAGGACGACATCCAGCAGACCATCGATGCGGTCAAGGCACTGGGCTGCAAGGTGGGCCTGACCATCAAGCCCGGTACTGATCCGGAAGCGCTTGCCCCGTATCTCGACCAGCTGGATCTGGTGCTGGTGATGAGCGTGGAGCCCGGCTTCGGCGGGCAGAAGTTCATGCCCTCGGCGCTGGAAAAGCTGCGCTGGCTCAAGGAAGAGCGGGCAAAGCGGAGCGCCCGCTACCTGCTGGAAGTGGATGGCGGCGTGGACGACACCACCGCCCCCCTGTGCGTGGAGGCGGGTGCCGATATTCTGGTGGCGGGCAGCGCCGTGTTCGGCGCAGCCGACCCGGCTGCGGCAGTGCGCCGTCTGGCCGCCCTGTGAGAGGTGCCTTACCATGGATGAACGTTTGATCCAGCAGCAGGAGCAGGAGCTTGCAAAGACGGGGCGGTACTATCTGCACGTCTGCCTTATGACCATCCCGCTGCTCTGCATGGCCTGCTTCCTGTACGGTCTGCGGCCCCTGCTGCTCTGCGGCGCGGCGCTGCTCACCGGCAATCTGTGTGACCGCCTGGTCTCCCTGCTGCGCCGCCGCGTGTATCGGGCCGGGGATTTTTCCAACGAGAGCTTTGCCCTCATCATCGCCCTGCTCATGCCCGCCACGGTGGACTGGTATGTGGTCATTATGGCGGTGCTGGCCGGTGTCCTCATCGGCAAGGAGGTGTTTGGCGGCTACGGCAGCTATCCCTTCAACCCCGCTGCTGTGGGCTACGCCGTGGCGGCGGTGTCCTGGCCGGAGCAGGTGTTCCGCTACCCCCAGCCCTATATCAACATCCCCCTGTGGGATGCCACCGGCGTGCCGGTGTCCAGCACCATCTCGGATACCCTGCGCAGCGGCGGCAGCCTGAACATCGGCGCAATTTCGCTTGTGCTGGGCGAGTACGCCGCCCCCATGGGCACCGGTGCCGCCCTCATCCTTCTGGCCTGCGGGCTTTTCCTCTGGCTGCAGAAGGATGTCCGTCTGAGCGCTTCTGTCAGCTTTGTGGTCACCTGTGCCCTCATCGCCTTCCTCTTCCCCCGTCAGGTGGGGGTGAACGGCGTGGACATCGCCCTGCGCCTGCAGTGCGTGCGGGACGAGCTGCTGACCGGTGCCATGCTGTTCAGCGCGGTGTTCCTGCTCAACGAGCCCTACACCTGCGCCCACCACCATCTGGGCCGCATCCTGTACGGTGTGCTGGTGGGTGCGATCACCATGGGCTTCCGGTATTACGGCGTGTACGAGACGGGTGTCTGCTTTGCCCTGCTCACGGTCAACAGCATTTCCGGCTGGATGGACCGCACCGAGAGCCGCCTGTATCAGCTGATGCACCGCCCTGCGGCCGGAAAGGAGGGCGCTGAATGAAACGTTCCATTGCAGAACTGATCACCCGTGATCCTGAAAAGTTCGCCCACCATGACCGGGTGTTCAAAAATAACCCCGTTGTCATGCAGGGCATGGGTCTGGCTCCGCTGGTGGTGCTTGCCACCACGGGCAAAAATGCTTTGATGCTGGCCGTGGCTGTGGCCCTGCTGCTCACGCCTTCCCGGATGCTGGCCTGCCTGGTCAGCCGCCTGTTCCCCCTGCGGGACGAGCAGCCCGCCCCGGAAGAGCTGGAGAAAAAGCTGCTGCCCCGGGCGCTGGTGTACAGCGGCAGTGCGGCGGTGGTCTACCTTGCTGCTTATCCCATCCTGAACGCCGTGTTCGGCACCGACCTGCTGATGCTGGGCATCTACCTGCCCATGCTGGTGGTGGAGCCTCTGCTGACCTACCGCTTTGGCCGCGTACAGGAAACCATGCGCAAGGCTGTCTCCAAGGGTCTGCGCATCACGGTGGGCTACGCGCTCATCCTGTTCATCGTGGGCTGCCTGCGGGAGTGGCTGGCGCTGGGCAGTGTGTTTGGAGTCCAGCTCAGCCGCTCTGTCCTGCCCATGGCATCCATGCCGGCAGGCGGTTTCATCGTGCTGGGCATGGTGTGTGCCGTCTGGCGCGCGCTGGCCCGCAAACACAAGGAATACCTGAAAACTGAGGCGCGCGGCACTCTGGCTGCGCACCCCCGGAAGGAGGTGCAGGATCAGTGAGTGCTGTGATGAATGCCATCGGCGTGGCCTTTGCCTACGCCGTGCTGGCCCTGTTTGCCCAGAACGCCATCTTTACCCGCGGTCTGGGTGTGTCGCGCCTGATCCAGCTGGTGGGCGACGAGCGCACCAGCAGCTGGTGGTTTGCCCTGCTGCTCTGTGTTACCCAGACGCTGGTGGCCCCGCTGGCGTATTTTGCGGGCAGCCAGATCGTGGATCTGCCCTACCGTGCCCCGCTCCGCCCGCTGCTCTACCTGGCCTGTGTGGCGGTGGTCTGCATCTTTGAGCACGCCATCCTGCGGGCGGTCAAGGGCCCCCGCAGCGGTCTGCTCATCCGAATCCTGCCCATTGCCGCCGTGAACAGCGGCGTGCTGGGCACCGCGCTGGTGGAGCGCACCCAGAGCTTTACGCTGGCGCAGTCCATCGGCTTTGGCCTGGGCAGCGGCCTGGGCTATCTGCTGGCTGTGATGCTGGTGACCGAGGCGGGCAACCGCCTGCGCAGCAAGGCCATCCCCGAAGCATTCCGCGGCCTGCCCATCACCCTGATCTATATCGGTGTGCTGGCGCTGGCCATCTACGGCTTTACCGGCCATTCCGTGATCCTGTAAGTTGACCCCAAGGAGGGTGGTTGATTATGGCAAGATATCCCAAACGCCAGAAGGTCAAGCGCTACCGGCGCAGCTTTTACACCCGCGAGATGCGGCTGAAAAAGGGCATCGGCATTGCGGTGCTGGTGGTGGCCGTGCTGGCAGCGGCCTGGGTGGCCGCACCCCATGTGCTGGACTGGGCCACCCACACCTGGTATACCGTGGTGCGGGATCGTGACCTTTCCGCATCCAGTGCTGTCAGCGAGAGTGCATCCTCCGGGGCGCAGAGCACCGCTGCCAGCGAACCGGCAGCTTCCTCGGTGCCGGAAAAGGAGCCGGAGCCCGAGGTCAAGGGCACTGATATTGTGACGGGCCTGTGGGCAGAGGTGGATGTGGCCACCCTGACCGACGAGGCAGCCATCCGCTCCGCCGCCCGGCAGCTTAAGGCACAGGGCATGACCTATGCCATCCTGACCCTGAAGGACACCGCCGGGCAGGTGTATTACGCCTCCCAGACGGCGGTGGGTGCCGCCAATGCGGCCCCCACGCAGGTCGATCTGATGAGTGTGACATCGATCTTCAAGGAAGAGGGGCTGGTGCCGGTGGCGGCGCTGAATGCCTTCCGTGACCCTGCCGGTGCCCGGGCCGACCGTGCTCTGGCCATCCGGTATCAGGGGCAGGAGTACCTCTGGCTGGACAACAAGGCTTCCGCCGGAGGCAACCCCTGGCTGAACCCCTACGCCGCGGAGACCGTGCAGTATATCGGTGATCTGATCGCCGAGGTGCACGCCGCCGGGTTTGATCAGGTGCTGCTGGAAAATGTCCGGTTCCCCTCGTCCACCAGCGCCAAGCAGGACTATGGCACCACCAACGGTGTGGACCGTGCCGGGCAGCTGACTGCGGATATCGCCGCCTGGCAGGCCCGCTTCGGAGATACGGTGACGCTCTGGTACGGTTATTCGCTGGCCGAGGTGACCGGCTCCTCCAGCCAGCTGGGAACCCCTGCGGCCCAGCTGGGCGTGAAGAACCTGCTGGTGAAGGTCCCGTCCTCCTCTACGCTGGATGCAGCGGCCCGGGAGGAGCTGACCCTCTCCCTGACCGAGGCCGGTGTGGAGCATGTGGTCATCCGGGACGATGCCGCCAGCTATTTTGAGTGATCCCTGCGTTTTTGTGAGAGGGAGGAAAGTATTATGAACAAAACACCCTGTTTTTCCCCGGCGCACATCCTGCTGCCGTCGGAACAGATCCCGGTGGGGCAGTGGGGCTGTGTGGCCTGCGATCAGTTCACCAGTGACCGCTCCTATTGGGAAAAGGCTGCGCAGGCCGCCGCAGGCGGCCCCAGCACACTGGACCTGATCCTGCCGGAGGTCTATCTGGAAGAAGATGACGTGGATGCAAGGATCAGTGCCATCCATGCGGCCATGGACGATTACGCCCGGAACGTGCTGACCCGCGCGGTGGACGGCTTTATTTATGTGGAGCGCACCGAGCAGAGCGGCCGGGTGCGGCAGGGCCTTGTGGGCAGGATCGACCTGGAGGCATACAGCTATGCCGAGGGCGCGGTGCCTGCCATCCGCCCCAGTGAGCACACAGTGGAAAGCCGCATCCCGCCCCGCATGGCGGTGCGCCGGGGGGCAAGGCTGGAAACGCCCCATATTATGATGCTGGCCGATGACCCCGGCTGCACCCTCATCGAGCCCATCGGCGAGAAAAAGGAGCAGCTGCGCAAGGTCTACGAGGGCGACCTGATGCTGAACGGCGGCCACATTGCCGGCTGGGCAGTGGAAGATCCCGCCCTGCTGGCCCAGATCGACAGCGCCCTGAACGTTTTGGGCAGCCAGGAGGCCTTTGATGCCCGGTATCCCCAGGCAAAGGGCGGCGCGCCCCTGACGCTGGCCGTGGGCGACGGCAACCATTCGCTGGCTTCCGCCAAGGCCTGCTGGGAGGAGCTGAAAAAGACCCTGACCCCGGAGCAGCAGCTGACCCACCCGGCCCGCTGGTGCCTGGCTGAGGTCTGCAATGTCCACTCTCCGGCCATTGAGATCGAGCCCATCCACCGTGTCCTTTTCAATGTGGACTGCGGTGCCGTGCTGCTGGCCCTCATCGCGTGGAGTGATTCCCACGCGGCAGGCATCTGCTTCGGCGATGCAAAACAGCAGTCCTTTACGCTGGCAGGCCCCCATGTGGCCAATGTGCTCAGCTTTGAACATCCCGTTGCCCCGCTGACCGTGGGCACCATTGACGCATTCATTGAGTATTTCATGGCCCGCCACATCGAGGCCCGGGTGGATTATGTCCACGATGAGCCCGCTGTCCGCGCCCTGTGCAGGCAGGGGGGTGTGGCTTTCCTGATGCCGCCCTTTGAGAAAAGCGATCTGTTCAAGGGCATCGTTATGGGCGGTGTGCTGCCCCGCAAGACCTTCAGCATGGGGCACGCAGAGGAAAAGCGCTATTATATGGAATGCAGAAACATTTTAGGTGAAGAATGACATTTAACGAACTGAATCTTTCCGCGCCTGTGCTGCGTGCTGTGGCACAGGCGGGCTATGAATCCCCCTCGCCCATTCAGGCGGCGGCCATTCCGCCGGTGCTGGCCGGGAGGGACTTGATGGGCTGCGCCCAGACGGGTACCGGCAAGACGGCTGCCTTTGCGCTGCCCATGCTCGACCGCCTGACTGCCAGCGCACCCCGCAAAAAGGGTGCCATCCGCGCCCTGATCCTGACTCCTACCCGGGAGCTGGCTTTGCAGATCGGCGAGAGCTTTGAGGCCTACGGCAAGTATCTGACCCTGCGCAGCACCGTCATCTTTGGCGGTGTGGGTCAGGCTCCGCAGGTCGCAGCCCTGAAAAAGGGCGTGGACATCCTCATTGCCTGCCCGGGCCGCCTGAACGACCTGGTGGGGCAGGGGCTGCTGGACCTTTCCAACATTGAGATCTTTGTTCTGGACGAAGCCGACCGGATGCTGGATATGGGCTTTGTCCACGACGTGAAAAAGGTGATCGCCAAGCTGCCCAGGCAGCGCCAGAACCTGATGTTCAGCGCCACCATGCCCAAGGAGATCGAGCAGCTGGCCGCAGGCATCCTGCATGACCCGGCCTTTGTCAAGGTAGACCCGGTGTCCAGCACGGTGGACCGCATCCAGCAGAGCCTGTATTTTGTGGAGAAGGGCAACAAGAAGTTCCTGCTGCCCTGGCTCATCAAGAACCTGAAGCCCGAGGTGGTGAACGCGCTGGTGTTCAGCCGCACCAAGCACGGGGCCGATAAAATCGCAAAAGACCTGAACAAGCAGGGCATCCCCGCTGCCGCCATCCACGGCAACAAGAGCCAGACCGCCCGCGTGACGGCGCTGGAGGATTTCAAGGCGGGCAAGACCCGGGTGCTGGTGGCGACCGATATCGCCGCCCGCGGCATTGATATCAGCGAGCTGTCCCATGTGTTCAACTACGACCTGCCCGAGGTGCCCGAGACCTACGTCCACCGCATTGGCCGCACGGCCCGTGCCGGTGCCGACGGCACTGCCGTCAGCTTCTGCGCCCCGGAGGATAAGGAATATCTGGCCGGGATCGAAAAGCTGAACCGCCGCCAGATCCCGGTGGTCTCCGGCCATCCCTGGGACGGCGTGCCCGCCCCTGTCAAGGCTGCACCCCCGGTGCGGGGCAAAAAGCCCAAGGCGGAAGCGGAGCAGCCCGTGAAGGCAGAGCAGCCCGCCAAGGCCGAAAAGCCCGCTGCCCCCAAGAAGGAAAAAGCGGCTGCAAAACAGCCCGGCCCCAAGAATACCGAACCGAAAGAAGGAACATCCATGGAGGAAAACCAGAAGCGCACTTCCGGCGGCCGCAGTGAGAACCGCCGCTCCAATAACAGCCGCACCCGCCGCGAGGGCAATGCCCCGCAGCCGGCCAACCGCGGCAGCAACGCCCAGCCCAAATTCGACCCCCACTTTGTGAGCGCCCCGGAGGCTACTCCTCTGCGCCCGGTCAAAAAGGCTCCGGCTGCGCAGCCTGCCGCAAAGCAGACTGCTCCGGCCCAGAATGGCCAGCGTCAGCGCGGCGGTCAGCCTGCCCGTGCCGAGCAGCACACCGACCGCAATGATCCGCGCACCGAGCAGCGGGCAGAACGGAACAGCCGCAATGCCCGCCCGGCCCAGAACAGCCAGAGTCAGCAGGGCAGCCGCAATAACCGCAATGCAGTGCAGAGCAGCCGCCCGGACCGCCCCGCCAAGAGCGAGGCACCCCGCGGCCGCAGCCGGAACGCCGCCCCCGCACGGGACGAGGACCCGGGCCTGATGCTGATCAGCCGCCGCCCGCCCCAGCAGAAGTTCACCAACTTTGAAGAGTATATGACCGCCCACGGCGGTGCCACCGCACCCATTGAGGATCACACCGATGAAACCTGAGCCGTTTGCCCCCTGGCAGTGCCCGCTCTGCGGCGAACCCCTGACCGGGGACACTGCCCTGAAATGCGGCAGGAACCACTGCTTTGACCGGGCGAAAGAGGGGTATTGGCACCTGCTGCCGGTGCAGAGTATGCGCACCAAGGCCCCGGGCGACAGCAAAGAGATGGTCGCCGCCCGCCGTGCCTTCCTGAACGCCGGGTATTACGGCATCTTCGGCCGGGCGCTGGGGGAACTGTGCCTTGCGTACGGCGCTGCTGCCGGGGCAGATGCACCGCTCCACCTGCTGGATGCGGGCTGCGGCGAGGGCTGGTACGACCGCTGCATTGCACAGGCCTTTGCGCAGGCGGGCAGGCCGGTGCAGCTGGCGGGCTTTGATATTGCAAAGCCTGCGGTGCGTCTGGCTGCAAAGGCACTGCCTGCCGCAAAATACGCGGTGGCATCCAGCTTTGCCCAGCCTGTCCGCACCGGATGGGCCGACCTGCTGCTCAACTGCTTCTCGCCCTTTGCACAGGAAGAGTTCCGGCGTGTGCTGCGCCCGGGCGGACGGATGATCTATGTTGTGCCCGGTGCGGAACACCTCTACCAGATGAAGGCTGTCCTCTACGACACGCCCTATAAAAATCCGGTGCAGGAGGTGGCCTATGAGGGCTTCCGTCCCATCGGGGAGCGGGAAGTCTCGGGCCGCATCACGGTGCCTGCCGGGCAGCTGGAGGCGCTGTTCGCCATGACCCCCTATTACTGGAAAACGCCGCGAGATGGCGCGGCCCGCCTGGCCGCCCTGCCCGAGCTGACCACGGACATCGCGTTCCGCTTCCTTGTGTTTGAAAAAGAGTGATCGAAAAGCCCCCGGCCTGTGAGGATACAGGCCGGGGGCTTTTTGCGTGCAGAAAACAGGGTCACATCGCGATCCAGCCCAGTGCGTTGGCGACCGAGCTGGCCAGGATGATAGCCGCGAAGATGGGGCAGAGATACCGGAGCATAAAGTTGAACACCGGTTTGCGGCGGAAGGGCTGACCTTCCCGTGTGACCTCTTCCTCGATCTTTTCCACACCGACAATCCGGGAGACCAGCAGGCAGGTGGCAATGGCCGCAATGGGCATCATCACCGAGTTGGTCAGGAAGTCGAAGAAATCGAGGAACTGCATCCCGAACACGGTCACACTGGCAAGGGGGCCGTAGCCCAGCGCGGAAAGGCTGCCCAGTGTGATCATAATACAGCCGATGAGGATGGTGGAGCGGGTGCGGTCCCAGCCCAGCTCGTCCTCAAAGGTAGAAACAGCGCTCTCGGTCAGGGCAATGGAGCTGGTGAGGGCCGCGAACAGCACCAGAACAAAGAAGAGCACGCCTACGGCAGTGCCCATGCCCATGCTGGCAAAGACCTTGGGGATGGTAATGAACATCAGGGCCGGGCCCGCCTGCAGGGTGTCAGGGTCGCCGCCTGAAAAAGCGAACACGGCGGGAATGATCATCAGGCCCGCCATGATGGCAATGGCGGTGTCGAAGATCTCCACGTTTTCCGTGGACTGCTCAATGGACACGTTCTTTTTCATGTAGGAGCCAAAGGTCACCAGGATGCCCATGGCAATGGAGAGGGAGTAGAACATCTGCCCCATGGCAGAAACCACGGTCATCCACGAGAAGTTGGCCGGGTTGGGCACCAGAAAATACTTTACACCTGCCAGTGCGCCGGGCCGTGTGACCGAGTAGACAGCAATGACCACCGAGAGCACCACCAGCACCGGCATCATCACCTTGGAAACGCGCTCCACGCCGTTACGCACGCCCGCAAAGATGATGCCCAGCGTGATAAAGGTGAACAGCAGGAACGCGATCTCGGCCAGCAGACCGTTGGAGATGAAGCCGGAGAAATACCCGTCCGATGCCAGCGCGCTGCCGTGGCCGGTGAGATACTGGGCCAGATAGTGGATGACCCATCCGCCGATGACCGAATAATAGGGAACGATCAGGATGGGGATGACGGCGTTGATCCAGCCGCCGAACGCCAGCCCCTTCCCCTTGCCAAAATGGCTGTAAGCGCCCACCGGGCTTTTGCGGGTCATCCGGCCCAGCGCCGTTTCGGCAATGATCATGGTGTAGCCAAAGGTGACAGCCAGCAGGATGTAGACGAGCAGAAAAATGCCGCCGCCGTATTTTGCGGCCAGATACGGGAAGCGCCAGATGTTTCCCAACCCGACCGACGCACCGGCGGCGGACAGCACGAATCCGAGTTTGCCGGAAAACGCACTGCGCTTGTGTTGAGTTTCCATGTTTTTTTCCTCTTTTCCAGTTGATAAAATCAAGTGTAACATAGAGAAAACAGGATTTCAACGAATCGCAGGCGTTTCACCGGTGGAGAGATTTCAGGCGGAAGATGAAGAAAAGTGAATCACTTTCGGGTAAAGGGCTCCATACCGTGCTCCTCGGGGGTGTAGTATTCCATCAGGGAAATGTAGTTTTCCGGGTGGTGGCAGAACGCCGCGCGCAGAACACTGTCCAGCTCGCCCCGGGCGGTGAGCAGGCGGATGATGTACTGGGCCACCATCTGCACCACATCGGTCTCGATGCCGTAGCACAGGCCGACCGCCAGCACCGGGATGAGGATCTGCCGGGCCAGCAGGGGCACGTTCTGGCCGTACCGCTCAAGGATGGGGCGGCTCATGGTGGAGGCGGCCCAGACGCTGCCCACGATCTGCCAGTAATCGATCTCTTTCATGTGGGAAAGGCTCTGCAGCCGTTCCACGATCTCACCGTCGCTGAGGATGTAGCCATCGACCACCTCTTTTTCGGAGCGGAGAAAGGCACACTGGATCATGTCCATGATGGCGGCTTCGTATTTCTGGTGGAAATTTTCCCGGGAAACGCAGAACTTGGCCACGATGTCGATGAGGGCACTGGTGTCCTCGGCGGTGGCAAGACTGCTGATCACCAGCGGCGTGGGGCCGAATTCCGCCCCCAGTGCGTCCAGGTCGGCCAGCTCTTCGGCATTCCGGGTAGCGGGCAGAAAGCGGTCACAGCCGTTGCGGTGGTAGCCCCAGGCAGCGGGCAGCACCCGGGCCACCGCGTCGCCGCTGGAAATGATGCTGAAGATGTTGCTCTCGGGCCAGTTTTCCAGCAGGGTGCCGTCCGGGGCGTGGTTGGCATCGAAATCCTGCTGCAGGTCAGGTCGGTCGGCGGCAGTCAGGGCCGCAGGCACCGCAAAGCCGTAGGCATAGATGTTCTCCCGCCCCAGCTGGGGGAGCTCCCGGGCGATCTTTGCCGCCAGCAGATTTGCAATGATGGAGCCGCGGCTGTAGCCACCCAGCCAGAGCTTGAAGGTACCGCCCTGTTCTGCCCGGGCCAGATAGGCCTTGAGGGACGCAAACACCGCTGCCACAGGCGTGACAAAGCCGGTGTGCGCGCTGGTATCGCCTATGTGGAAGTTGCTGGCCCACTCGCCGCCGTAGCCGCCGCCCCGCAGGACAAGCGCCACAAGGGTGGTACGCTGGCCGTTCAGGGTCAGGGTCTTGCGGGCCAGCGAGTAGCCCACAAAGTCTCCGGCCCGGCCGGTGTCGAGATCGTAATTGTAGAACAGCGCGTCCTCAAAGCCCAGGGCCTCGTAGGCGGCGGCAATGTGGGCTTCCCGCCCCACAGAGCCGTTGACCCAGTATTCCGCATCGCTGGCCAAGGTGTTGGCCGCAGCGCAGACCAGACCCAGCGTTGCCAGCGCCAGCTGGTGGTCATATTGGGTGGCCGGGTGGGTGAAGAAGCTGTCGGAATAATAGAACGCGTGGGTCAGGTCACAGCCGCTCAGGTCGCTGCGGATGCCGATGGTGTAGCGGCCATCCGGCACTGCATGGCCTACGGAGCCCTGCCCGGCGGCCTGGACCATCAGCCCGGGCAGCAGAGTGCTGCCGGCCGCAAACCCCAGCACCTTGCAAAAACTTCTTCGATCCATAATTTTTCCCCTCAAAAACCAGAATGGATTTTTTCTTAGTATACCGTATCCCGGGCGGGGATACAATCCAAAGTTTTCCGGGCGGCAAAAAACGGGCCGGTGTTGCGCACACCGGCCCGTTATGTTACACTGTTGTTCAGTCCAGATCCTTGCAGTACTCCACGATGTGGTGGAACATCTGCTCCACGGCGGGAGCCATGGCGGTGGGGCGCTGGACGGCCAGACCCACCACGCGGTCCTCTTCGGGCTCGATGGGGTAGATCTTGACTGCTGCTGTGCAGTTGCGCAGCAGCATCCGGGGCATGATGGAAATACCCAGGCCTGCCTCGACCATGGCAATGTTCGACTGGTCGTCGATGACATGGCAGCGGCGCTCCGTTGAGAGGGAATACTTCTTGAGGAACTGACGCATCTCCGCGTCGGTGGCATCCCACTGCACCACAAAGTTCTGCCCGTTCATCAGGGCGGGGGTCATCACGCCGTTGGGCGGCTCGGGCCAGTCCATGGGGGTGATGCAGAGCAGCGGCTCGTGGAACAGCTCGGTCAGAACAAACTCCTCCCGGCAGTTGTTGGAGAGGAAGGCAATGTCCACCTGACCGGTGCGCAGCCACTCCTTGACATCGTCGTAGGTTCCCTGATAGACCTCGACTTCGATCTGGGGGTAGTGGGCCATAAAGCCCTTGAGGATGCTGGGCAGCAGCCCGGAGCAGATCGAGTTGAAGGCACCCAGCTTGACCTTGCCCTTTTCCAGGCCGTTCAGGCGGGCAATGCTCTGCTGCAGGGCCTCGTCGCTGTTCAGCACCGCACGGATGGAGGGGTACAGCGAAGCGCCGTAGCTGGTCATGGTAACGCCGTTTTTGCCGCGATTGAATAAGGTAAAGCCCAGCTCAGCCTCCATCACGGCGATGGCGTGGCTGATGGCCGAGGGGGTCAGATGCAGCTGCTGAGCCGCCTTGTTAAAGCTGCCCTGCCGTGCAACTGCGTCGAAAATCTCATAAGAAAACAGCGTCATTCCCAATGCCTCCTTCCGGTCTGATCTGGTTCGGAGACGCTCGATCCTCTGTGAATCTTTTTCATCTTTGGTTTGAGATAGTTCAATTATCTTCTTGATTTTACTATCCCGCGCCCGTCCTGTCAAGCATTTTGGGCGGATTTGTGCACGCTCTATGCAGATTTTGCCGCAACAGACGGAGGAAATGCCACCTTTCCTCCGTTATAGTTCTTATAACGATTTTTTACAAACTGACCGAGGTGTTTTTTTATGACCGCACTTTCCCCGCGCTGCAGTTTCAGCGGCACCGCTCTTAAAACCATTGCCTGCATCACCATGCTGGTGGACCACATCGGCGCGTCCTGCATCGAGGCAGGCATCCTTACGCCCGGACTGGACGCCGGCACCCTCTCGCAGGACACCCTTTCCGCCTACCCACTGTACCGGCTGGACATGGTGCTGCGCTTCACCGGGCGGCTGGCCTTTCCCCTGTTCTGCTTTCTGCTGGTGGAGGGCTTTGTGCACACCCACAACGTCAAAGGCTACCTTGGGCGGCTGGTGCTGTTCGGCATTTTGAGCGAGGTACCCTTTGACCTTGCGTTCTTCCGCACCCCCTTTGACCCCAGTGCACAGAACGTTTACTGGACGCTGGCGCTGGGCGTGCTGGCTATGGCAGGGCTCAAGCGCTTTGAAAAGGAAAACGGCCTGCCCGGCTGGCAGGGGCTTGTGTGGGCGGGCGGGTGCGCCGCGCTGGCGCTGGCCGCCCGCACCGACTACAACGCCAGCGGCGTGATCATCATCTGCGCCCTGTACCTCACCCGTACAAACCGCAAGTGGCAGTGCCTTGCGGGCGCACTGCTGTTTATGTTCGAGCTCACCGCCCCGCTGGCCTTTGTGCTGGTCTGGTTCTACAACGGGCAGCGGGGCCGCTGCACCCCTGCCATGCAGAAGGTGTTTTACTGGTTCTATCCTGTGCACCTGAGCGTGCTGGCTGTGGTGACGAATCTGATCTTGTAACAGAAAGGCCGCTTTCACGGAACGAATTCCGAGGAGGCGGCCTTTTGGTTTCTGAAAATGGAAAAAGCCCGGTGATTTCAAAGAATCATCGAGCTTTTTCTTGGCGGAGTAGGAGGGATTTGAACCCTCGCGCCGTTGTTTAGACGACCTACGCCCTTAGCAGGGGCGCCTCTTCGGCCTCTTGAGTACTACTCCAGAGCAAAGTGTGTTACACTTATTCAATAAAAAATGGCGGAGAGAGTGGGATTCGAACCCACGGTACGTTGCCGTACGGCAGTTTTCAAGACTGCTTCCTTAAACCACTCGGACATCTCTCCTCGTGGGCACTCGCACACGCCGTACCGAATGCCTATTTAATTTACCAGATTTCAGCGGCGCTGTCAAGCCCAAAATCAAAATTTCCGCTCGTTGTGCGCATTTTTGTGCGGAGCGACAACTTTTCTTCGAGAAAAAGCGGGATTTCCTCTTTACTGAAACATCTTTTTGTTGTATAATAAATACAGATAAAACCTTACCGGACCCGGTACAAGCAGAGGAGTGTTGAACAATGTCGTTTCCGGAGCTGTTACGGCAATGCCGAAAGCAAAAGCACATGAGCCAGGCGGAGCTTGCTTCCCTGTTGGGCGTGACTCAGCAGGCCGTGGGAAAATGGGAGAGCGGAAAGAGTTCCCCGGACCCCACCACCGTGGCAAAGCTGGCGGAGATCCTGGACACGACCGCGGACTATCTGTTGGGTCTGTTCGACCCCACCGCGGAGGGCCAGACCGAAGAGCGCTTCTTCGGCAGCTATGTGTACAGCCTGATCCCTGTCATCGGCACGGTCAAGGCGGGCTACGGCGCGCTGGCCTATGAGGAAGACTACGGCAAGGAGTATGCCCGGGTCAAGGACCCTTCCAGCTACTTCTATCTCGTTGTGCGCGGCGACAGCATGGAGCCCCGCATCCACGATGGTGACCTTGCCCTGGTGCACCGTCAGGACACGCTGGAAAACGGCGACCTGGGTGTGCTGATCTACGGTGACGAGGGCGAGGGTACCCTCAAGCGCTACCTCCAGCGCGGCAACTGCGTGGTGCTGCAGCCCTTCAACCCGGCCTATAAGGAAATGGTCATCAAGGGTGAGGAGCTCAACCACCTGCACATTGCAGGCCGTGTGGTAGAAACCAAGGCGAAGTGGTAAAAACGCCCCACCAGCGCCTGAAAAAGAAAAGCCATCCTGTATGGCTTTCTTTTTTATCCCCATTTTTCGGAGGTGTCCCATGGAACAGAGCCTGATGGATAAGCTGATGATCCTGGCGGACAGCGCAAAATATGATGTGGCCTGTACCTCCAGCGGCGCTTCCCGGGCAGCAGGAGCGGGCGGGGTCGGCAGCTGTTACGCCCCGGGATGCTGCCACGCCTTTACTGCCGATGGCCGCTGTGTCAGCCTGCTGAAAGTGCTGATGACCAACTGCTGCTCCTTCGATTGCAGCTACTGCGTCAACCGCAAGTCCAACGATGTGCCCCGGGCCACCTTCACCCCCCGGGAGCTGGCAGAGCTGACCATTGAATTCTACCGCCGCAACTACATCGAGGGTCTGTTCCTTTCCAGTGCCGTGCTGGTGAGCCCGGACTATACCACCGAGCGGATGCTGGCGGTTCTGCGCCTGCTGCGGGGGGAGTACCGTTTCGGCGGCTACATCCACGCCAAGGCCATTCCCGGCACCAGCCCGGAGCTGCTGGAACAGCTGGGCTTCCTGGCCGACCGCCTGAGCGTGAACATCGAGCTGCCCAGTGAGCGCAGCCTGAACCTGCTGGCTCCGGACAAAGGGCGGCACTCCATTTTCCGGCCCATGAAGCAGATCGCGGTGGAGGGGGCCGCCAACCGGGAAGAGGTGGCGCTCTACCGCAAGGCCCCCAGATTTGCCCCGGCGGGCCAGAGCACCCAGATGATCGTGGGTGCTTCCCCGGAAACGGATTATCACATCTTGCAATTAACGGAAGGATTATACAATAAGTATCACCTGAAACGGGTGTTTTACTCCGCCTACATCCCTGTGACCGAGGACACCCGCCTGCCCGCGCTGGACACCAAGCCGCCGCTGCTGCGGGAGCATCGGCTCTATCAGGCAGACTGGCTGCTCCGCTTTTACGAGTTCAAGGCAGAGGAACTTCTGGACAGGGACAACCCCAACTTCAACCCCTATCTGGACCCCAAGTGCAACTGGGCGGTGCAGCATTACGGGCTGTTCCCGGTGGACGTGAACTGCGCCCCCTTTGAGATGCTGCTGCGGGTGCCGGGGATCGGCCCCAAGAGCGCCCGGCGCATCTGGCACGCCCGCAAACAGGCCGCGCTGGGGCTGGACGAGCTCAAGCGGATGGGCGTGGTGCTCAAGCGGGCGCAGTATTTCATCACCTGCCGGGGCTTTGCGGGGGCGCACCCGGGCCGCGGCAGTGCCGGGCGGGAGCGCATCACCCGGGCGCTCATCGACCCCAACGTATTCAGCGGCGGGGTGGAGCAGCTGAGCATGTTCAGCCCGCCCGCCGTGGATCGGCTGGTGGAGCAGGGCGTGCCGCCCCGCACAGCCCAGAAAATGGTGCGGGAGGAGGCAGTGCAATGTCTGGCCAGAGCCCTGTAAGCCCTGCCCGGAAGCTCCACGATGCCGACGTGGTCTACCTCTATGATGGCAGCTTCGAGGGCTTTCTCTGCTGTGTGTTTGAGAGCTTTGCCCAGCATGAGCTGCCCTTCGCGGTCTGGACCCCGGAGCGGGAGATGGCTACCCTCTACCCTGTGAAGGAGATCCCCACTGACCGCGCAACGGCCCGGCGGGTCTTTGCCAGCTTCCGCGCCAAGCTGGGCGAAGAGACGGAATCCCTTGTCACCCGGGATTTTCTCTCGGGCTGGGAGGATAAGGAGCTGCGGCTCATCCGATTTCTGCATCTGGCCTTTGCGCTGGGGCCAGGCACCGTCAAGCGGCGGGGCCACCCGGAGGTGGCTCCGCTCTACCAGATGAAGCAGAGCCTGGACTGGGAAGTGGACAAGTTTCAGGGCTTTGTCCGTTTTCAGGAGCACGATGGGATGCTGGGTGCAGTCATCCACCCCAAAAACTATATTCTGCCCCTCCTGCGCGGGCATTTCTGTGCCCGCTTCCCGGAGGAGAACTTCCTGATCTATGATGCCGTCCATCAGGCGGTGCTGCTGTACCAGAACCACAAGGCTCAGCTCATGGAGCTGGCCGAACCCCTCACCCTGCCCCCACCTGATGAAAAGGAGCAGCAGTTTCAGGAGCTCTGGCGGCAGTTCTACAAAACGCTGGAGATCAAGGCCCGCCACAACGAAAAGGGCCGTATGACCCACTGCCCCAAGCGATTCTGGGCAGATATGACCGAAATGAAAGAGGAATTGAAATGAAAACGGAAACAAAGACCGGACGCTGGAAATATGCGGCCATCGTGCTAATTGTGACCCTGCTGGTGGGGCTGTTCTGGAGTTATGTAAAAAATGGGCCGAAGGGCGAAATCTATCTTTACGGAGAAGAACACAGCAAGCAGAGCATTCTCGACAAGGAACTTTCCATCTGGGGCGAGTATTACGAAAAAGGAATGCGGGATCTGTTTGTGGAATTTCCGTATACGGATGCACAATTTCTGAACCTGTGGATGCAGGCCGACGATGATGAATTGCTGGATCTGCAGTTCAAGGACTGGGAAGGCACAGAAGGCGGCACCGAGGTCGAGAAGAATTTTCTGAAACAGATCAAGGAGCAGTATCCTGAGACCGTGTTCCACGGCACCGACGTGGGCCATACCTGGGAAAGCACCGGGCCGCGGTATCTGGCCTATCTGGAAGCCAATGGGCAGAAGGACAGCGAAGAGTACAAACGTACGCAGGAAAACATGGAACAGGGCAAACGGTACTATGAGATCAAGGCGACGGATGAAGCTTCTTCGGTCCGATACCGGGAGGATCGGATGGTGGAGAACTTCCGGCGCAGCTATCAGGAGCTGGAAGCGGTACGCCGCACCGATATCATGGGTATCTATGGAAGTACACATATTGTGGAGTCGGAGTATCGGAACTCGGACTTTCGCATGGCAAAACAGTTGAGCGAGAACTATGGGGAACATCTCCATATCAAAGATCTGACGCAGGAACCGGAACGGATCGACGCGCTGGAAGTCAACGGAAAGACCTACACAGCATCCTATTTCGGTGAGCAGGATATTTCGATGGTAAAGGGCTACAAGACCCGAAAGTTCTGGCGGTTGGAAGACGCATACGAGGACTTCAAGAATCTGCCGACACCCCGTGAGATTCTGCCAGCCGACAACTACCCTGTAAAAATCCAGGCTGGGCAGGTGTTTGCTGTGGAGTACCTGATGTCCGACGGCTCGACCGAGTGGAAGTATTATATCTCGGACGGCACAGTACAGAATGGCCAACTCATCACAAAGCGGATGAAGATGGAATAAGCAGGCTCCCGGCCCCGGAACTTTGACGAATTTACAAAAAGGTTGCATCTGCGTGGTTGAAACCCGCAAAACCTATGGTATACTATAAGGGATATCCGGGCAGGCATTTCTGCCCCACACACCCCCGCTGCGGGGTCAACACAAAAGGAGTATTGTAGCGTTATGGTTCGCATTACTATGGAAGACGGCGGCATCATCGACATCGAGCTGAACGAGGAAGTTGCCCCCATCACCTGTGAGAATTTCAAAAAGCTGGTCAAGGAGGGCTTTTACAACGGCCTGACCTTCCACCGCGTGATCCCCGGCTTTATGATCCAGGGCGGCTGCCCGCTGGGCAACGGCACCGGCGGCCCGGGCTGGAACATCAAGGGCGAGTTCGCTGCAAACGGTGTGAACAACCCCATCAAGCACACCCGCGGCGTGATCAGCATGGCCCGCAGCATGAACCCCAACAGTGCCGGCAGCCAGTTCTTCATCATGCACAAGGATGCTCCCCATCTGGACGGCCAGTATGCCGCTTTCGGCAAGGTCGTTGCCGGAATGGAGGTCGTGGATAAGATCGCTTCCGTCCGCACCGACTGGAACGATAAGCCCACTACCCCCGTCAAGATGAAGACCGTTGAGCTCATCGAGGGCTGATCTTCTGCGCTTCTGTCCCGCCTGCCCGTGAAGTGCCCCGTCAAGCAGACAGAAAAAATAATATAAGATTTTTGTTCGCCGTTTCCACAAGGGAACGGCGAATTTTTTGTGCAAATCGGCGTTAGGACGCTCGATTCATGGCACGGACGTGAGCTTGCAGCGTCCAACACGGGACATTTTTTTTTTTTGATATTTTACTTCCGCTGTATCGTGATTGTTCTTGCCTGACATGAAAATACCCCCAGAGTACGCAGAGTTTTCTTTTTACTCTGTCTACTCTAGGGGCAGCATATCATGTTGAGGATACAGACCGGGGGCTTTCCATCTATGCGTCAGAAAGAGATGAGAGGCTTACTTTTTTTCGCCCTTGGGCAGCAGACCGGCGCGCTCCAGAGCCGGGCGCAGGGCCAGATACAGGATGACTACGCAGATGGTGGAGGCTACGCTGTTGACAAAGGTGACACCACCGGCGATCTTGGACAGGGCCTGTGCCACGGTGTACTCCTGGCCAAAGATGTAAATGTTGCGGAAATAGCCCAGGAACGGGTCGGTGATGACGTTCAGCAGCAGGCCGGAGCCGCCTGCCACGATGACCTTGAGCAGGTAGCCCTTGCTGTGGCGGTCGAGATCGCGCAGCTTGAACACCTTGTGGGCTACGGCACCGCAGGTGATGCCGATGATGAACTTCAGCACAAAGGTGGTCACGGCATAGCCCGGGTCACCGGCCAGGATATCGGCCAGAGCCAGACCGATCGCACCGGCCAGGCCGCCGGAAACGCCGTCCAGCAGCAGGGCGGTCAGGGCGGTGAAGGTGTTGCCCAGATGGAACGAGGAGCCGCCGTAGAACGGCACACGGAAGAACAGGTATGCCACCAGGCTCAGCGCGGCCATAACGCCGGTCAGGGCCAGCTCCTTGGTGGTAAAGGTGCGCTTGTACAGCACACTGCCGAACAGGATGACGACGATCACCACAGCCAGCAGCAGCCACATTGCAGTTGTAGACATGATTTTTTCCCTCCGATTTCTTTCGGGGCGAACCCCCTCTATCCTGCTCTGCAGGATCGTTCGCCCGTTTCAAGACCACTTACCCATAAAACTACTTGACATTTGGGTGTGTGGTTGGTATGCTCCTATTATACGCGAAACTGGCACCATGAAAATACCCAGAATAAAGTTTTTTTGTGGGGTCAGTTTGGCAAAGCATCCAAAAAGGGGAGAGGTCTTATGTTTCATCTGACAACTGCACTGGATGCCGCCAGCGGGGTGCCGCTGTACGAGCAGCTCTATGAGAGCCTTGCCGCCGAGATGCGCAGCGGGGCCATTCCGGCGGGCACCCGGATGCCCGGCAAGCGGCGGCTGGCGGCAGAGCTGTCGGTGTCTGTCAACACGGTGGACGCGGCATATCAGATCCTGGCGACCGAGGGCTACATGGAGCCGCGGGAGCGCAGCGGCTTTTATGTACAGGAATATCTTGCCCTGCCCACCCGGCCCGAGGAAGTGCCGCCCCCGGTATCTGCCGCTCCGCCGGAAGCAGCCGAGCCGCCCGTCCGGTTCGATCTGTCCACCCGGGGCGTGGACCCGGGGCTGTTCCCGTTCCGCACCTGGGCCCGGCTGCAGAAAGAGCTGCTCTATTCCTCACCCCAGCTGCTGACCCATGGCGATGCACAGGGGGACGTGGAGCTGCGGCAGGCGCTGGCGGACTATCTGGAGGAATACCGGGGCGTGCGGTGCACCGCCGAGCAGGTGGTGGTGGGTGCCGGTATGGAGTATCTGCTGAGCCTGCTGGCTCCGCTCCTGCCCGGCAAAACGGCGGTGGAAAACCCCGGCTACCAGCGCGCGAAGCAGGTGCTGGAAAACAACGGCGTGGCGTGTTGCTGCCTGCCTGTGGATGCGGACGGCCTTTCTGTTGAGGCATTGTCCGGCTCGGGCGCGGCGGTGTGCTATGTCACGCCCAGCCACCAGTTCCCCACGGGCGTGACCATGCCGGCGGGCCGCCGCACGGAGCTGCTCCACTGGGCCTCCCGCTGCCCGGGCCAGCGGTATATCATAGAGGACGATTACGATTCGGAGTTCCGCTTTGATACCCGCCCCCTGCCCAGCTTGCAGGGCATGGCCGGGGCCGACGGCCCGGTGGTCTACCTCTCCACCTGTTCCCGCAGCCTGGCCCCCGGCATCCGCATCGCTTACATGGTGCTGCCCCGGCAGCTGCTGCCCGCCTGGCGGGCAAAGTACCGGATCTATTCCGGCACCGTCAGCCGGTTTGAGCAGCAGACCCTGGCCCGCTTCATCCGCGAGGGCTACTTCACCCGGCATCTTGCCCGGGAGCGCGTGGCCTACAAGGCCCGGCGGGATGCGCTGGCTGCCTCTCTGCACGCTGCTTTTGCGCCGGAGGAGCTGACCCTGACCGGCCTGCACACCGGCCTGCATCTGTTGGCAAGGCTGAAAAATGCCCCGCCGGATGCCGCCCTTCGTGCCGCCGCAAAGGCGCAGGGCGTGGCCCTGAGTTTACTGAGCGATTATGACCTGACCGGCGGGGAACAGGACTTTTCCGGTACGTTTGTGCTGGGCTATGGCTCCCTGAGCGAGGCATCATTCCCCGAGGCGGGCGAAACGCTGAGGAAGGTCTGCACCGCCGCTTGGGAAGCGTCTGTGACCGTGTAAGTGCCCGCCTTTGCATCCCACGCCCCGGGCAGGGCCTCGGCGTGGGGGAGGGCGCTGTTGTTGGCCAGAAACTCCAGGACCGTGCCCAGCAGGGTATAATCCTGCGCCGCAAAGTCGGTGAGCAGGGCCGCGCTGCTGGCCCGCAGGGCATCCGGCAGGGTGGCGGGCAGCAGGGCGAGGTCCTGCCGGAAAAAGGCTTCCCACACTGCCGCCCGGGCAGCGGCCCGGCGGGCAGGCGGCAGGGTGCCGTCTGCATCCCAGCCGGAGAGCAGAGCATGGGCCTCCTTGGCTGAAATGCTCTGCACGGCGGCGGAAAGCTCGGTTTCGGCCAGCTCATCGGCTGTCAGTGCCCCCGAGAACCCCACCCGCACCGGCCCGTAACGGGAAGCAGTTTTTTCCAGCACGGCGGGGGACAGCGCCAGATAAAGCATATCCTCCGGCAGGCCCAGCACCTCCAGAAGCGCCTGACGGCACCGGGCGGGCCCCGCCGCTCCGTAGCAGTGGGCAAGGCTGGCAGTCTCTCCGTTGAAGGGGACCGTCAGCTCCCCCGGCACGGCCAGCAGGTTCAGACTGTTCTGGGCGGCGTTCAGGTAGACCAGCAAAAAGCCCGGCTGCTCCCCGGCGGTGCAGAGAAGCAGGGTCATCCGGTGCTCGGCCCGGGGTAACTGGATGGGCACCCCGCTCTGGGGCTGGGCGGTCTGGATGCGGGTGCGCACCATCTGCCGGGTGAGCAGGACTGTGCCGCCCACCAGCGGCAGCAGCACCAGAAGTGCCGCCCCCAAAGCCACCCAGAAGGGCCTCCAACCGTTCTTGTGCATCCCATGTTCCTCCGTTCCGTTTTGGAACAGGATGGGCCGGGATGTTCTTTTTTATACGGAAACCGCTGCCCGGGCATGAAAACGCCCCCTGTGCCATACAGTAGAGCACGGGGGGCGTTTGTGTATGTGGGAGAGCCTGGTGCGGGTGAATGCGGTGGTCAGCGGTGTGGTATGGGGGCCGGTGGGGCTGGCGCTGCTGTTTGGCACCGGCTGCCTGCTGACGGTGCGCACCGGATTTTTCCAGCTGCGGTATTTCGGGTACTGGATGCGCCACACCATCGGGGCCATCTTCCTGGACCGAAACGTGACCGCCCACACGGACGATGAAGCCATCAGCCAGTTCCAGAGCCTTTGCACGGCGCTGGCGGCGACCATCGGCACCGGCAACATCGTGGGCGTGGCGGCGGCCATTCTGGCAGGCGGGCCGGGGGCTGTGTTCTGGATGTGGGTCATGGCCCTGCTGGGGATGATGACCAGTTATGCCGAGAACGTGCTGGGCATCTGCTACCGCCGCCGGGATGCCGCCGGAAGATGGTGCGGCGGGCCCATGTACTATCTGGCCGAGGGGCTGGGCGGCGGCTTTGGCCGGGCACTGGCGGTGCTGTTTGCCTGCTTTTGCGTGCTGGCCAGCTTCGGCATGGGGAACATGAGCCAGATCAACTCCATTGCGGGCAATCTGCAGGCGGTGTTCCGGGTGCCGCCGGTGGCAACGGGCATCGTACTGGCCCTGCTCACCGGGCGGGTCATACTGGGCGGGCTGAAGCGGGTGGCCGCAGTTACGGAGGCCATCGTCCCGCTCATGGCCCTGTTCTACCTGTTCGGGGCGCTGACCGTGGTCTGTGTCCATTGGGCGGCTGTCCCGGCGGCATTCGCGGCCATCTTCCGTGGGGCGTTTGGCTTGCAGGCCGCCGGGGGCGGGGTGCTGGGTTACGGCATGGCCCGGGCCATCAGCTGGGGATTCAAGCGGGGAGCCTTTTCCAACGAAGCAGGACTGGGCGCGTCGGTGCTGGTGCACTGCGCGGCCAACGTGGAAGAGCCTGTCCAGCAGGGAATGTGGGGGATGTTCGAGGTGTTTGCAGATACCATGGTGGTCTGCACCCTCACGGCCCTTGTGGTACTCACCAGCGGCCTTGTGGATCTGGACACCGGTGCGGCGCTGACCGGTGTGGAGGGCACCGCACTGGTGGGGCAGGCCTTTTCTACGGTGTTCGGGGCGTTCGGGCCGCAGTTCATCGCGGTGTCGGTCCTGTTGTTTGCCTATTCCACTACGCTGGGGTGGAGCCATTACGGCACCCGGGCAGTGGTGTATCTGCTGGGGGAGCGTGCCGCCGCAGGATATAAACTGGTGTTTGCGGCCATGGTGCTGGTGGGTGCTGTGATGAAGCTGGATCTGGCCTGGGCGCTCTCCGATACCTTCAACGGCCTGATGATGCTGCCCAATCTTGTGGGCGTAGTGGGGCTTTCGGGGGTGGTGGTCCGGGAGACACAAGCGTATCTGAAACGAAAATGACCCTCTCCGTCCATGCAGTCTGTCTGTCAGATGCGGGATGGAGAGGGTCATTCTTTATCGCTTCTTTTGATTCGGCTTCGGGGCAGGCCGCTTCAGGCTCCGCACCGCGTCACGCCCGGCGGCGATGCCGCTGCCAAAGGCCCAGTGCAGGTTGAAGCCGCCGCAGCTGCCGGCGCAGTCCAGCGTTTCACCCACAAAGTAAAGGCCGGGGCAGCCCTTGAACTGGAAGCTGGGGGTCACTTCGGTCAGGCTCAGGCCACCGCCGGTGGTCTGGGCCTGCTTCCAGCCGCAGGGGGTCAGACCCTCGAACAGCCAGTGCTTGGCCGCGTTGGCCAGCACCTGCCAGGCGGCATCCGGCAGGGTGTCCACCGGTTTTTCAGGCAGCTTTGCCGCTGCCCACAGGGCGCGGCCCAGCTTGGGATTGAGCAGACCTGTCCAGAAATCCGCAGGTGCCTTGCCCGGCAGCAGGGGCACCCGGGTCGCAAACAGGGCGGTCAGGGCAGTCTCGTCCAGCATGGGGAAGAGGTCCAGCTCAACGGCCGGGCGCTTTGGCCCCCGCCCCGGGGCCAGATGGCCGGACAGCTGCATGATGCAGATGCCCGAAAGCCCATAGTCCGTGAACTGCACCTCGCCGTTTTCCACAGCCACGGTGCAGTGGCGGTCGAGGTCCAGCAGGGTGGCAGCGGCCTTGGCCCGGATGCCGGCCAGAGATCGGTTGGGCTTTGCTGTCTGCAGGGCGGTCAGGCAGGGGTACAGCGGCTCCAGCTTTCCGCCGCACTGGGCGGCGAATCGGGTGCCGAAGCCGTCGGTGCCGAACTGCGGCCCGGCATTGCCGCCCATGGCGCAGATGACGGCATCGGCCCGCAGGGTCTGGTCCTGACCCTCGGCATCCTCGCACAGGATGGTGTAGCCGCTGCGGTTCTGGCTCAGGGTCTGCACAGTGCAGCCGGTACGCACCTCCACGCCCAGCCGGGCAAGGTGGCCTTCCAGCAGGGCCAGCACGTCTGCGGCCTGGTTGGAGTAGGGGTATACCCGCCCGGCCTCATCGGTGCGGGTGTACAGGCCCAGCGCCGCGAACCATTCCAGCGGTGCGGCGGCATCCACCGCGGCCAGCAGGGGCCGCAGGGCGGCGGGGTCAGCGGTGAAATACTGCTCCGGTGCAATGCCGGTGTTGCCCAGATTGCAGCGGCCGTTGCCGGTGGCCAACAGCTTTTTGCCGCACCTGGGGTTGCGGTCCAGCACCGTCACCCGCACTGCCCCTGCCGGGGCAGACTGGGCGGCGGCCAATGCGGCGGCAAGGCCCGCTGCACCGCCGCCCAATATCACGATCTGCTGCATAAGAGCACCCCCTCAGAAATCCATACATTTTATTATAACATACACAGCAGCAAAAGGATAGAAGAATGCCCCAAATTTGCAGCGAATAATCTTTGACGAAAGCCTTGACAGAAAAAGCAGAATTTGGTAGTGTTGATTCGACGGAATTGCGTGGTTTCGCAGGCTGTGGAAATGCGGCCGGAAAAGGGCAGAGAGTTGGGACTCTGCTGAGGAGAAGCTGAATATGTGGAAGAAAAAAGAAAGATGGACGGCAGCTGCGCTGCTGCTGGCGATGGTCGTGGTGACAGGTCTGTGCTGGTACGTCCTGTACATCCGGCAGCAGTTCTATGACGAAGGCACCCGCAACCTGCTGGAGACCTATGAGCAGGTGGATAAGGCGTTTACCATCTTCAGCCGGAGCAACTGGAACATGCTGAACGAGTGGGGCAAGAGCCTGCAGGCTGCCAATGAGGAGGGCCTGGCGGAGGAACGCCTGCGCAGCTATGAGGCCGAGCGGGAGATCTGGCGGTACAGCAGCGTGTATCTGTTCAATGAAAACTGCGAATATTGGAGCATCCGGGGCAAGCATGAAAAAGTGGATCACCTCTGGACGGCCTTTGAGGAGATGTACCGCACCGGCAAGCCTACGGTGTCCAGCTACATCATGCGGAGCGGGGAGCGCCGGGTGGTATACTCTGCGCCCATTGCGCCGGTGGAGATCGACGGCACCACCTACACCAGCCTTGCCGTGAGCTATCGGAATAAGACCATAGAGGAATTGATTGGCGGCAGTGCTTACGGCGGCCAGAGCGACTGCTACATCATCCATCCCGATGGCGATGTGATGCTCTCGGAGGAGCCCAAGAGCGAGATCGAGGACTGGATGGACAACCTGTTCGACTACCTGCAGAAGTATGCGCAGGTGGATGCGGGTATACTGACCCGGGCCCGGCAGGACGTGGCAGAGGGCCGCAGCGGCAGCCTTTCCTACTGGCTTGAGGGCAAGAGCTATTATCTGGTCTACCAGCCTGTGGGCTTTCAGGATCTGTCCATTGTGGGCATCGTCGGCCGTGGCGTGGTGGACAGTGGAATGCGGAAGATCCAGAACGCCACCATCCTGCTGCTGGCTGGGCTGTTTTTCTGCGCAGGCATCGTGCTGGTGCACGGTGTCCGCACCGATGCCCGCCTGCGCGTGGAGGAAAAGGAGCGCGCCCTCCGGCAGGAAGGGGAGGCCCGCCAGCAGATGGAGGACCTGGCCAACACCGACGGCCTGACCGGACTGTATAATGAACGCTATTTTGACGCATTGTTGAAAGAAAACGAGCTGAACAGGACACCGTTTGTCCTGTTCTACCTCGACCTTGACCGTTTCAAGCCTGTGAACGACCGTTACGGCCACGATGTGGGCGACCAGCTGCTCAAGGAGGTGGCCAGCCGCCTGCGGGGCTGCGTGCGGGAGAGCGATGCGGTGTTCCGCATCGGCGGGGATGAGTTCGCCCTCATCGTCAACGGAGCCATAACGGAGGGGTTCTGCAAGAGCCGGGTGGAAAAGATCAAGGCAGCCATCCGGGAGCCTTACCGCCTGAAGGATGCAGAGGTGCAGGTTAGCACCAGCTGCGGCTGTGCGGTCTACCCAAGTGACAGTGACGATGTGCGTGCCATCCGCATCCTGGCCGACCACCGGATGTATGAGGACAAGCAGCGCACCGGCCGGAGCTGCGAGTGACGAGAACGATAAAAGATTTCTCCCAGTTTCTTGTGCTTTCTCCCAAAATGAGTGTATAATTGGGAGAAGGAAGAACGGGCTGGGAGAAGGAATGGGTGAATCATGCGTACATTTGATTATAAAAAGATTGCAGAATACTCCTGGGATAATGAGGTCTTGTCTTATGTTGCGAAGATCCATGAATGCAAGGGGCGGCAGGAACTATATCTGAAACAAAGGCCCGCTGAATTGGAGCGGCTGGTGGAGATCGCAAAGATCCAAAGTACAGAGTCCTCCAATCGGATCGAAGGGATCATCACGACCAATGCACGCCTGAAACAGCTGGTTGAAGATAAAACGACTCCACGTAACCGGGACGAAATGGAGATATTGGGATATCGGAATGTTTTAAATCTCATCCACGAGAACTATGCCTATATTCCGGTAGAGCCGGGGTACATCCTGCAACTGCACCGTGATCTGCTGAAATATACGAATTTGACCTATCGAGGACATTTTAAGACTACACCCAATGAGATCGATATGACCCTTCCCAGCGGGGAACGCCGTGTGCTGTTCCGCCCGCTGGAACCATACGAGACACCGGGTGCTGTGGAGGCACTTTGCTGCACTTATCAGGATGTGCTGCACAGAGAACTCGTTGATCCCCTGCTTTTGATCCCCTGTTTTATCTTGGATTTTCTCTGTATCCATCCTTTCAATGATGGTAACGGCAGAATGAGCCGGCTGCTGACCCTTTTGATGCTGTATCAGAATGGATATGTTGTGGGGCAGTACATCAGCATTGAAAAAGCAATTGCAGAGACTAAGGATGAGTACTATGCAGCACTGGCGCAGGCTGATCAGCACTGGCATGAGGAGGAAAATGACCCGACACCGTTTATCAAATATATGCTGGCGGTGATCTGCTCCTGTTATCAGGATTTTGAGCAGCGGGTCGATCTGGTTGGCGGGGGACAGAAGCGCGTGACGGCGTACGAACGAGTGCGCAGTTATGCGATGGAAAAGCTGGGAGCCTTTACAAAACAGGAGGCCGCAGAGGCCTGCCCGGGCTTTGGTACAAGCTCGATTGAAAGCGCGCTGAAAAAACTGACAGAGGAGGGCGTTCTGGAGAGGATCGGCGCGGGCAGAAAGACGCAGTATGTGCGCAGGTAAGGCTCCGGCCGGAGCTGAATGAATAATTCCCTTCCTGTTTCCACAGAATAACCATACTTCACAGAAATCTGGAAGCAAAACCGGAACATGGAAAGGAAGGGAACCTTATGAAAGCAACCGGCATCGTGCGCCGCATCGACGAGCTGGGGCGGGTGGTCATCCCCAAGGAGATCCGCCGCACCCAGCGCATCCGCAGGGGAGACCCGCTGGAGATCTTCACAACAGGGGACGGCGAGGTCATCTTCAAAAAGTATTCGCCCATGGGGGAACTGAGCGGGGTGACGGCCCAGTATGTGGATGTGCTGAGCAAGTGCTTTGCCCTGACGGCCTTTGTCTCAGACCGGGACCGCATTCTGGCGGCATCCGGTGCGGGCAGGCGGGATCTGGCCGACCGCAGCGTGAGCCAGCCGCTGGAAAAGCTGATGGACAGCCGCAAGCCCTACCAGAGCGATGGCAGCCCCGAAAAGGCATTGCTGCCCTGTGAGGGCTCACCCCGGGCGCTGCTGTGCGCTGTGCCCATCATTGCGGCGGGGGATGTCACCGGCAGTGTGGGCCTGCTTACGGAGGACCGCACTGCCCAGCCCGATGCCGCCCAGCTCAAGGCGGTGAACGTGGCGGCGGCATTTCTGGCAAAGCAGATGGAGGAATGATCTATTATATAGGAGAGCCGCCGCAGGGCGGCTCTTTTTTGTGCGACCTTTATGACAGAATTATGAATCTTTCAAAACTTTTCTGAGAAGCTATTGACAGCGCCGCAAAATTGGATATAATGGTCTTAGCACTCAGGAAGAAGGAGTGCTAAAGAACGAAAAGCGAACGAAGGAGGCAGGCGCTATGACGATGGATGCACGCAAACAGCGTGTCTTGCAGGCGATCGTTGCGCTGTATGGCCTCGAGGGCGAGCCCGTGGGCAGCAGTGTGCTGGCAAACTACTTTGATATGGCAGTCTCCAGTGCCACGCTGCGCAACGAGATGGCCGCGCTGACCAAGCTGGGTCTGCTGGAGCAGCCCCACACCAGCGCAGGCCGTGTCCCCAGTGCCAAGGGCTACCGTTATTATCTGGATCATCTTCTCACCGATGACCAGCCGCTGGATCGTGTGACCCGCGCCCGTGTGGACGCGGTGTTCGCAAGCCTTGACCACGAGCCGGAAAAGCTGGCACAGGGTGCCGCCAAGGCGCTGGCCGCCATCAGCGGCTGCACCGCCGCCGTCAGCACCCCCTGTGCTGAGGATCTCTGCATCGCCCACTACGAGGTGGTGCAGGTGGGCCGCAGCGCCGCAGCGGTGCTGGCTGTGACCACTGCCGGTTATGTCCGCACCCGTGTGGCGCGGGTCCGCACCGGTCTTTCCCGGGAAAATGCAGCGGCGCTTGCCGCCCTGCTCAACCGGAACCTGACCTTTGTGGCTCCTGTTGATCTGTCGCCCCGGCTCCTTGCAGAGCTGTGCAGCCAGATCAGCCCGGAGCTGGTGCCGGTGATCAGCGCCGCCGCTGCCATCCTGCAGGATTCCACCCAGCCCCATGTGTATCTGGGTGGTGAGCAGTACCTGCTGGACTGGCCCCAGCTGGACGGCAAGGTGGGCAGCATCCTGAGCCTGCTGAACGACGAAGAGCAGGCCGCTGCCCTCATTGCACCCCCGGCAGAGCAGAGCGAAAGCATCCTGCTGGGCGAGGATCTGGAACCTCAGATCCCCGGCCTGTGCATCGTGAGTGACCGGTATCTGGTGGGCGGAGGCCTCTGGGGCTCCGTGGCCCTCATCGGCCCCACCCGGATGCCCTTCCAGAAGCTGATGCCGCTGCTCCACACCTTTGCCGATCAGCTTGGCGAAGGAATGAGCGGCAAACGAAAAGATACCCCGCAGGCAGCCGCACCCCGGCGGACTGTGATCTATAAGGAGGACCTGGAATGAGCGAAGAAACAAAAAAGACCCCGCAGGCAGAAGAACCTGCCGTGGAGCCCAACACCGCCGAGCAGGCCGCCCCGGAAACTGCACCTGAGCAGGCAGCGGCTCCCGAGACGAACGCTGAAGCGGCAGACCCCAAGAAAAAGGATGGCTTCTTCAACAAGAAGGCCCGGGAGCTGGAGGCCGTGAAGGCAAAGCTGGACGCGGCTGAGAAGAATGCCAATCAGGCCAAGGATCAGCTGCTGCGGATGGCCGCTGAGTATGAGAACTACCGCAAGCGCTCCACCCGTGAGGCTGACCAGAAGTTCAACGACGGCGTGTCCTTTGCCGTGAACCAGATCATCCCCATTCTGGATACGCTGGAGATGGCGGCCAACGCCCCCACCACCGACGAGAATTACAAGAAGGGCGTGACCATGACGCTGGACAAAGCCGCCAAGGCGCTGAATGCCCTCCATGTGGAGGAGATCGAGGCGCTGGGTAAGCCCTTTGACCCCAACTTTATGAATGCCGTGCAGCAGATCCCCGCCCCCGATGGGCAGGAGAGCGGCACCGTGATCACAGTTTACCAGAAGGGCTACAAGCTGGGCGATAAGATCGTCCGCCATGCCACCGTTGTTGTGGCAGAGTGATTTTGCAAGACCCCGCAAGGGTTTTCAAATATAACATCCGCTTGGTAACATTTGAGCATCACATAAACAAAAAACGTTCTGAATTTGAGAGGAGCTTTCATTATGAGTAAGATCATTGGTATCGACCTTGGTACTACCAACAGCTGCGTGGCTGTTATGGAGGGCGGCGAGCCCGTTGTTATCGCAAACTCTGAGGGTGCACGCACCACCCCGTCTGTTGTCGGCTTTACCAAGACCGGCGACCGTCTGGTCGGCCAGGTCGCAAAGCGTCAGGCCATCACCAACCCCGAGAACACCGTGGCTTCCATCAAGCGTTACATGGGCACCGACCACAAGGTGACCCTGAACGGCAAGGAGTACACTCCCCAGCAGGTCAGCGCTATGATCCTGCAGAAGCTGAAGGCAGATGCTGAGGCTTATCTGGGCGAGACTGTCACCGATGCAGTCATCACCGTTCCTGCATACTTCAACGACAGCCAGCGTCAGGCAACCAAGGACGCAGGCACCATTGCCGGCCTGAACGTCAAGCGTATCATCAACGAGCCCACTGCCGCATCTCTGGCATACGGCATCGATAAGGAAGAGGACCAGAAGATCATGGTCTACGACCTGGGCGGCGGCACCTTCGATGTGTCCATCATTGAGATGGGCGACGGCGTGACCGAGGTCCTGGCCACCAACGGTGATACCCACCTGGGCGGCGATGACTTCGACCAGCGCATCATCGACTGGATGGCAGACGCCTTCCAGACCGAGAACGGCATCGACCTGCGCAAGGACAAGATGGCTGCACAGCGCCTGAAGGAAGCTGCCGAGAAGGCAAAGATCGAGCTGTCCAGCGCAATGAGCAGCCAGATCAACCTGCCCTTCATCACTGCTGACGCTACCGGCCCCAAGCATCTGGATATGACCCTGACCCGCGCAAAGTTCAATGAGCTGACCGCTGATCTGGTCGACCGCACCATGACCCCTGTCCGCAAGGCTCTGCAGGATGCAGGCCTGCGTCCCTCTGACCTGAAGAAGGTCCTGATGGTCGGTGGTTCCACCCGTATCCCCGCTGTCTACGATGCAGTCAAGAAGGAACTGAACTGCGAGCCCTTCAAGGGCATCAACCCCGATGAGTGCGTGGCTGTCGGTGCTGCTATTCAGGGCGGCGTTCTGAACGGCGAGAAGAAGGGTCTGCTGCTGCTGGATGTCACCCCGCTGAGCCTCGGCATTGAGACTTTGGGCGGCGTGTGCACCAAGATCATCGACCGCAACACCACCATCCCCACCCACAAGAGTCAGGTGTTCTCCACCGCAGCCGACAACCAGCCCTCTGTTGAGGTCAACGTGCTGCAGGGCGAGCGTGAGTTTGCCCGCGACAACAAGAGCCTGGGTGTGTTCCACCTGGATGGCATTGCTCCGGCTCCCCGTGGTGTGCCTCAGATCGAAGTTACCTTCGATATCGATGCAAACGGCATCGTGAAGGTCAGCGCAAAGGATCTGGGCACCGGCAAGGAGCAGAACATCACCATCACTGCTTCCACCAACATGTCCAAGGAGGACATCGACAAGGCTGTGAAGGAAGCTGAGCAGTTTGCTGCCGACGATAAGAAGAAGCGTGAAGAGGTCGATATCCGCAACGGTGCCGACCAGATGGTGTTCCAGACCGAGAAGATGCTGAAGGAGAACGGCGACAAGCTGCCCGCAGACGTCAAGAGCGATGCCGAGGCAAAGCTGGCCGACCTCAAGACCGCCGTGCAGTCCGGCTCCATCGACGACATCAAGGCAAAGCAGGAAGCTCTGAGCCAGGTGTTCGAGAAGATGTACCAGGCAGCTGCTGCCGCACAGCAGGCTGCAGGCGCACAGCCCGGCCCCGACGCAGGTGCTCCCAACAACCAGCAGAAGCCCAACGATGACGGCGTCGTGGATGCCGACTTCAAGGAAGTCTGATCAATGAAATGAGCGGTGGGTGTCCGGCCAAACCGGCGGGCACGCACGCATGAATAGCAAAAGCCGCTCCGGTTTTGCCGGGGCGGCTCTTGCTGGTTATAGAGCGAGGAACCACCGGGAACAAGTCCCGGGTATGGACGTTCCCGGAGAGGTGAGTGGATATGGCACAGGAAAAACGTGATTATTACGAGGTGCTGGGGGTATCCAAAACGGCGACGGACGCGGAGATCAAAAAGGCCTACCGCAAGCTCGCTATGAAGTACCACCCGGACTACAACCCCGGCGACAAGGAAGCCGAGGAAAAGTTCAAGGAGGTCAATGAGGCCAACGAGGTGCTTTCGGACCCGAAAAAGCGCCAGCTGTACGACCAGTACGGTTTTGCAGGCGTTGACCCGGCCTACGCAGCCCAGAACGGCGGCGGCCCCGGTGCGGGCGGCTTTGGCGGTTTTGGCGGCGACGGTGTGGACCTGGGCGACATCTTCGGCGATATCTTCGGCGGCGGTTTCGGCGGCTTTGGCGGTT
>ERZ1673753.189-NODE-189-length-85618-cov-11.323820_pt1 | contig 85618 bp, 82 predicted proteins | sample MGYA00580201_ERZ1673753 | MGnify/ENA primary metagenome ERZ1673753 (study PRJEB41218, sample SAMN15661747) | gut metagenome | host: Homo sapiens | place: Canada: London | collected 2015-08-20/2019-03-30 | study: EMG produced TPA metagenomics assembly of... | reverse complement strand
CTTATTACTGCCCCCCCCCCCCTACAGCTCAATACAGCACTACAAGAGGGTTTTAGCCACTTTTTATTATCTTTAGCGACACTACATATCATATCTACATTATATATCACATTTATTAACACTACAATGTATGATATACAAAAGTTTACATTAATTCGCAAAACAATTTTTCTATGTTAAGTTTTGTAACAAATAAATACCTTTGTGAAATTAGATATTTTTGAAATACTTAATATATATGTAAGATAAAAAAGGTATAGAAAGATGGCAAACACAGCAGCTTTATTAGGAACATTATTAAATACTAATGCAGACATTAATTACTACACTCAGCAACAAATTTTCTGGAGTGGTAAGTATGAAGCAAATAGCGCTAAACTTGAAAAACAAGTTAAGTACGAAGAAAAATGGGAAAGTGCTTTTGACTCTGCCATTGATAATACAAAAGAATTAAATGTTGGTGGCGTAAGGGTCGCTGAAGGCAACAAAAATGAAATGATAGCCGATGCTTATGCACATGCTAAGGTTAAACAATATAATGAAGAGCTCTCTTTAGAACTCGCAGAAATGGATGTTGAATATGACACAATGCAGACTATGTACGAATCTATGTTAGAACAGTTACGTGCACAGAAAGAAGGTCAAAAGACTGCGACTACAAGTGCAGCCCAAGACACCGGCTTACTGCAATCATAGTAATAAGCATTACCTGTCATATACTTTGGAGGCATTATACATCAAAGAGGCTATGGTCATTGGGCCTACCCCTCCAGGTACAGGTGAAATATATTTCACTGAAGGTGATACAAAATCAAAATCTACATCACCGGTTAATTTGCCGTTCGAATCCCTAAAGATTCCAACGTCAACAATTACAGAATTATTATTAACCATCTTACATCTTACAATCTTTTTACCAACCGCAGATATAATTATATCGGCGGTTTTTATTTTGCTTTCAATGTTCTTAGTATAAGAATGGCATATAGTTACAGTGGCATTTCTTCTTAAAAGCATTTGCGCCATAGGTTTACCTACAATATTTGAACGCCCAATAATTACAGTATCAGCACCTTCAATAGGAATATTGTACTCATCAAGCAGCATTATAATACCTTGAGGCGTTGCCGGATAAAAATATGGCTCAAGACCTATCGCTAGTCTGCCAACATTCTCCGGAGTAAATCCATCTACATCTTTTTTAGGTGAAATAGCCGTAACAATCTTATTTTTATCAATATGAACAGGTAAAGGAAGTTGAACTAAAATACCGGTAACATCGGAATCATTATTCAATTGTTCTATCTTATTAAGGAGCTCTGTTTCTTTTATCTGAGAATCTAATTCTATAATAGTAGATTTTATCCCTATATTTTCTGCTGCAAGTTTTTTATTTTTTACATAAATTTGGCTGGCAGGATTATTTCCAACAAGAATAACCACCAGATGAGGCTGTTTGGATAAGTTACCCACCTTTACTTTAAGATTGTCCAGTATTTTTTTTGATACAGCTTTTCCATCAAGAATCATCAATTATTCTCCTGCGGCAAATTCAGTCTAAAATAGAATTGTTCAACAGCATCACTTACCAACTTAGATTTCCTATCTAATTTACCACTTGCCAGACTTTCATCAAAAGGAATTGACCCAAGTATATCAATTTCCGCCTCTGCTAGCTGCTCCGCAATTATATTCATATCTTCATTTTTTACCTTATTAACAACAATACCCAGCTGTCCGCCAGCAGCATATTTTGCAGAAAATTCAGATATTCTTTTGGCAAGGTGTATGGAATCAATTGACGGATTAGTTACAATTAAAGCTAGATTAATATCTGTATCCACGAGCTGACTTAGATATTTTAAGTCAAATTCACAATCAAAAATAACAAAATCATATCTTTCTATCAAACGTTGGCAGGCATCATTTATTTGTGATGTAATAGGGCATCTGCAATCTTTTGCGCCTACAAACCAGGACACTATAATATCGACATTATCATTTAAAGAAACAATAATATCCTCCATAGCCCATTCTACATATTCGTGTTTTGTCATTCCTTCAGGAATCCCCGTTTTATACTCATGCTTACCGCTGCGTATGCCATAGATTGTATTACGGATATCTAAACCGAATGAGTGCGCTAACTCACTGGATAAATCGTTATCAAATAGTAAAATTGATTTTTCTGGGAATTTATCCTGCAAAATTTCTAATAAAGCTTTAGTTATAGTAGTTTTTCCGCTTCCGCTTTTTCCTGTAACAGCTATTTTTATTGACAAATTTTAAACCCTCATCACTTATTAAAATACTATCATAAATATACTTATTACAAAACAAGGCAGTTATATAACTGCCTTGATAACCAATTTTCAATAAATTGTTAATAATTACACAAGTCCTTCTTTTACAGCTTTAACGGCGGCTTGAACACGGTCATTTACACACATTTTCTGGAGAATAGAACAAACATGAGCTTTTGCAGTATGCACGCTTACTATTAATTCTTTAGCAATTTCGGTGTTGCTTTTGCCATCTACGAGATGCTTTAGTACTTCAAATTCTCTTTCTGTAAGAGGGACTCTGCCTTCTTCAGCAGCTTTATCTTTCAAAATGCCTATAGTTTCCTGCTTAGGGAATGAGTCAAGAACCTTTCTGGCAATTACAGGATCAAGCCAGCATACTCCGTTGTTAACATCACGAATAACGTCTGCTAATTTTGATGGATCAATATCTTTGAGGCAGTATGCCATTGCACCGGAAGAAAGAGCTGCAATAACTTCTTCTTCTCTGTCATGTGAAGTCAAAGCTATAACTTTAATTTCTTTATTCATTTCTTTCACTTTTACAGTAGCTTCTATCCCATTCATGCCGGCAAGCCCTAAGTCCATCAGAACTATGTCAGGAGTGTATTGTTCTATTAATTTCAAACCGTCTAATGCATTATCACTTTCTGCAACAACTTTAATATCCTCATTAGAGTTAAGTGCACACCGTAAACCAACACGGGTGAGCTTGAAATCCTCTATTATGATAACACTAATAGTCTTCTTCTCTGCGCTTACTGCTGTACTCATTATTAATCCTCCTATCGGGGTAGTATGTATTATATAATTGTCCCCCACGACTCTATTAAATAATACACCTAATTCATAGTATATTACCCGTCTTACTGATATTTATTACACATACTCATTTATCAAATCTATAACTTCGCAAAGAGAATAATTATTTTCGGCAACAAATATGTTCTTTCCGGTCTTTTCAATCACATAATCCAGCGAATTTCCATCCAAAAATAAGTCAGAATAAGGCTTCAACATGATAGATGGTACTATAATATAATCTGCATTAATATTTATGATAGCATTAATTAAATCTTCTGATGTAATAAGTCCTGCAACTGTAATGTTTTTACCCCAATATGTTGATTTCACAGGATGCACAGAGGTGTGCAGATTTTTAATTTTATTTAGTTTTGATGAAATATATTTAAAAGCTGACTCTGCAGCAACAGAACAAGCAAAAGCTATTGATAACTTTTTCCCTAGTCTGTCAGGCAGTTCAAAAGTATCAAAATCATCCATTAATGTTCGCAAAGAACCTACTCCATCATCCAGCTGTGAAAAATTACCATAGTAATCTGCAGAAGGTATATCTTGGCCGGCTAATAGAAAAAATTCATCAGAACAGCAGGCCTTTGGATAATTTGAGGCTATCTCAATAGTTTCTCTTGCTATAACCGCATTTACAGTTTTGAGTTCTGATTGTCTAAATTGTGTTACCCCTACCGGCACAATAGCAATAGAAAGAACAGCTTCTCCTAAAGAAGACAAATCTTCCAGAGTACGTCTTAACTCCTTACCGTCATTATATCCGGGGCACAAAACGATTTGCGTATGGAAGGGAATTTCGTTCTCTTTAAACCATCTAAGATTATCCATAATTTTACCGGCATTTGGATTTCTCAGCATTTTTACACGCAAATCAGGATTTGTTGTATGTACAGAAACATAGAACGGACCTAAATGTAACCTGGAAATTCTTTCTTTATCACTTTCACTTAAATTGGTTGTAGTTATATACGTACCTTGCAGATAAGAGAGTCTATAATCATCATCCTTAATATAAAGAGTCTTTCTAAGCCCTTTTGGCTGCTGTGCGACGAAACAGAATATACAGTTATTTAAACACGGTTTAACTCTATCAAAAACAGCACTTTCGAAAACTATTCCTAAATCTTCATCAAAGTCTTTTTCAAGCTCTATTTCTTCAATTTCTCCATTTTTTTTCTGGATTTCAATAGTTATAAACTCATTTTTACACAAAAACCTGTAATCAATCATGTCCAGCAGTTTTTCACCGTCAATTGAGAGCAAAATATCGCCTTCTTCAATTGCTAGTTCATCTGCAATTGAGCCCTGCACTACGCTGCTAACTACGGCCGGCATGTTCAAATCCCTCCAGAAGTGATATGAAGTTCCTGTACTCACAAATCAGGTTATCAAATACCATACTCGGAAAATACGACAAATCTTTAGATGAAACAAGATTTTTTGTATCTATTAGTATACTTTCTGCCTTCTTCTTTAATTGGCTAAATAAAGCTAGCTGTTGTCTATTATCAAGAACATCTGCGCACGCAAGTTTTATTCTAGCAGATGTCAAAAACTGGATAGGATTTTCCCCTGGAGGTGCAGTTAAAAGGCGTTTGAGCTCATCTATACCTGATGGTGTAATAGAATAATAAACAGATGGTCTTCCGCCTTTAGACATTGTTTTTTGAGTTTTGACAAAGCCAGAGGTTTCTAACCGCGTTAAAGCGGGTTTTATGGTTCCATAACTAGGGGTTGTTAAAACAGAGAATGTATTTCTGATTTCTTTTGAAACACCATACATTGTTAACACTTTCTTGCTCAACTCAAATAAAATTAGAAGCTCAATCATTAATACCTATTCCTCATTCTTGACAATGCCAATAAACTCCTGCGCAAGCTTCTGACTCCATTTCTGGTTAATTTCCTGCTCAATAATATTAAGAGCCTCTTCTTTTGACATAGCCTCTCTATATGGTCTTTTCTCTAATAGAGCAAAATAAGAATCTACTATTAAAATTATTTGTGATTCAATAGGAATTGCCTCTCCTGAAATTTTTGCAGGATAGCCAGTTCCATTCCAGTTTTCATGATGTTTTTCTATAATCGGTAGAACATCTGTTACATTTGATATTGGCTTTAAAATTTCACGAGCTGCTATTAATGGATGCTGTTTTATAGAAGCTTTATCATCGTCATTTAAAGGTTCTTTTTTTCTCAATATCTCTTTTGGCAGCATTGTATTACCTATATCATAAAGCAATACTGCTACTTTAAGCCTATCAATTGCATCTTTAGATAAATCAAAACGTTTTGCTAGAAGCGCAGCCAAATCAACCTTTTGTTTAACGCCTCCTTCAATATGCTCTGGATTATATGTTGCAACAAGCGCATCTGCTACTTGATAAAGCTTTTCATTATTGATATTCATCTCTTGAAGCTTTTTGGTCAAAAGTCTGGATGTTGAATCATCTACAGGTATCCTATGTTTTGATAAAATATCGATAAATGTATTTACTGCAATCTCCTGCCAGGATGTTTCATATGCGGGTCTTGCAATTGTTACACGGTTTCTGCCGTTGCGCTTTGATTCATACATTGCCCTATCAGTAATTTCAAGCAGTTCTTCTATGTCTTCAGAATGCTCTAGGTAAGTTGCAACACCTAAGCTTGCCGTTATTCTGCCGATTTTCTCTAATTCTACCGCTTCAATAGCCTTTCTTATACGTTCAGCAGCAATACAACCGCCAGCAGAATCTACCCCTGGTAACAGGAGGTTAAATTCTTCTCCCCCCATTCTTGCAGCAATATCAATTGACCTTGCATTATTTTTAAGAACTTCAGCTATAGCTTTTATTGCTATGTCGCCATAATTATGCCCGTATGCATCATTAATCTGTTTTAGATGGTCTAAATCAAGCCCGATTACTGTAAATTTTTGCCCTTGTCTGTCTGCACGTACAGCTTCTTTTTTTATAAATTCTTCAAAATATCGTCTATTATAAAGTCCTGTCATCCCATCAGTAATGGCTTGTTCTTTAACAGCTTGAAACAAATCTGCAATGGTTATTGCAAGCTCAATCTGCTTTGCAAATAAACTTAAGAAATTCAATTCACTTCCACTAACAGTTTCTCTTGAAGAAAAAACAAGCAGCGAACCAAAGTGAGTTTGTTTTGACATTAGAGGGACCAAAATATATGATTTCATCTTAGCTTCTCTTAAAAATTCTTCAACTTTATTTGTATCAAGCTCCGGGATAAAGCCGCATACCAGCTCTGAAAGATTTGTAGACTGATATATTTGATTATTTTTTACTGCATTTTTAATTTCATTAATTTCGGGAAAATTCATGCGAAAATCAGAAACATTACACTTAAACTTTTCAGAAAACTTAATATCTAAATCGTCGCGTGAAGATGCAACAATCTGCAAATATTTACCATTATTATCAGCTTTTTCTTTTACAATAAAGCTGTATAAATACCCCAATTCCCCCTGAAGACTATTAACTATTGCATTTAATACACTGGATAGAGGCTTTGAAGAATTCATCATATCCCATATATGCTGAAGAGTAAGCATCTGTCTATTAGCTCTATCAAGCTCTCTTGTTCTTAATTCTATTTCTGCTTCCAGTTTTGCATTAATTTCATACACTTCAAGCAAAGACTGCTTGCCGGAATATACTGTTGATTCTACATGATCGAGCTGATGTTTAAACTTTCTTATATTATCAAAAAAGCCCACAGGCAATATCCTCTAATTCCAAGTACTTTTTTTAAAGTATAACATATTTTATATATAAATAAAACCTCCTTGACGGGAATTGAACCCATGACCTCAGGCTTCGGAGACCTGCGCTCTATCCAACTGAGCTACAAGGAGGCGCTTTAAATTAATTTTATCATATAAATAGCATTTTTTTTTATTTTCAAGTTTTAATTTAATATATAAAATAGAAGGACGAATAATGAAAATAACTTTTAATTACTACACACCCAAATTGTATACCCACTTTAAGGCTGCAGATGCTCAGCAGGAGCACCGTAACTTCGAAAAACAGCATAGAGAATTTGAAGATGATATTACTAAGATTCAATCTCAAATCCGTACTCTCAAACTTGAAATTAATAAGCTTAAACAACAGACACGTAAGCTCAATACTAATGTTAAAAATTTAAAAGACAAAAACAACACGCTTGAGCGAGATGTGTCCAAGCTCAAAAATGAGTATTGATTACATATCTAAACCTAAGTCCAATGTAGGCGCCTTAGCAACAATTGCGCTTGATGAGATAATATCAACTCCAGTTGCAGCAATGTCATGAACTGTATTTAAATTAACATTTCCACTAGCTTCAATAATTGCTTTTCCGTTTATCAAACGAACCCCTTCACGCATCATCTCAAGGTCCATGTTGTCGAGCATTATAATATCAACACCACAACCTAAAGCTTCCTTAACTTGCTCAAGAGTATCACATTCTACCTCAATTTTATGAGCATGAGATATATGTTTTTTTAACCTTGTTACTGCTTCTGTAAGAGAACCTGAAAATTTAATATGATTATCTTTTATCATCGCACAATCTGCGAGATTAAAACGATGCAAGCTGCCTCCACCAGTCTTAACAGAATATTTTTCAAAAGCTCTAAAGCCAGGAGTAGTTTTTCTTGTGTCAACTATCTTGGCCTTATACTCTCCTACTGCTTTCTGATATTTATTTGTTTCTGTCGCAATACCGCTCATCCTTTGAACATAATTTAAGGCCGTTCGTTCACCCATCAAAATATATCTCGCAGGGCCTTCTATATCAGCAATTTTATCCCCCTTACTGATTACATCACCATCATTAAAATAAAATTTTATATTTACTTTTGGAGAAAGCAGTCTAAATACAGTTTCAAAGACATTTTTACCACAGAATATTCCGTCTGCTCTGGTATTGAGTTCACAGCTCATCATATCATCTTCTGATGTTAAATAATCTGTTGTAATATCACCAAAACCAATATCTTCCTGTAATGCAGCCTTAACGTGTTCTTCTATAAAAAAATTATTTAACATTTATAAGCTCCTTCTCTTCATTTTTTAATAAATTAGTATGGCGTGCTACCCTATCAAGCTGAGAGTAGTCCGAACGACAGTGGGCTCCTCTTGATTCTTTACGTGATAGAGCAGAATCAATTATTAATGACGCAACACTGAGCATATTTCTATACTCATATTCTTCTTTATTCAAGCACTTTCTTGTTCTCTTAAAAGCTTTTTTCAAATTTTCTACTTCTTTGCGTGCTTTTAGCAAGTTTTCCTCAGAACGTATTATTCCAACATTATTCCACATAATATCTTTTAGATTTGCTTTCAAAAGCTCAATGTTATAATCTGCTTCGCTCAAAGGCTGGGAATATATATCAATAATACGTCTTATATTTTCATCAATTTTTTTAGGTATGGCGAGATTTGCAAAAGATAGATAATCTGCTAATTCATAAGCACATACAACGCATTCAAGCAGAGAATTACTTGCGAGTCTATTTGCCCCATGAAGTCCTGTAGAAGCACATTCTCCTATTGCATACAAGCCTCTGATTGAAGTCCTTCCCTCAACACTAGCTTTTATTCCCCCCATACTATAATGTGCAGCTGGAGCTACAGGTATAGGTTTTGCAGAAATATCTATACCACACTCGCCACATCTCTTTGAAATAGTAGGAAATCTTTTAAATAACTTCATATGATCAATCATTGAAGCATTTAAAAAGACGTTAAACTTATGTTCTTTATTCATTTCACTGTAAATTGCTCTTGTTACAATATCTCTAGGAGCCAATTCTCGTTTATCATGATATTTTGACATAAATTCCATTCCATGGTTATTTATAAGCCTTGCACCCTCACCCCTTACGGCCTCGGATATCAAAAATCTATCTTTACTTTCTGGACTTAATGCCAAAGCAGTAGGATGGAATTGTACAAACTCCATATCCTGAATAATTGCACCAGCATTATATGCCAAATCTATACCGTCACCGGTAGCTCCATCCGGATTAGTTGTATATTTATATAGTTGTCCTAAACCACCTGTTGCAAGCACCAGAGCAGAAGTATAAACAATTTCATGCTCTCCGGTTAGCTCATTATAAACTATAACCCCTTTACATTCCTGATCTGAATCTACAAGCAGTTCTGCTGCTACAGCATTCTCCATAACTACGATGTTCTCATCTGCTCTCACTTCGCGGCACAGGGCTTCTGTAATACCACGTCCGGTAGCATCGCCGCCAGCATGCAAAATTCTACGTATGCTGTGAGCTGCCTCTAGTGTAAAAGTAAGCTCACCGTCAGCATTTCTATCAAAATCTACCCCATTTTCAATTAAATCATTAATCACTTCATCAGAGGCTTCAGAGATATATTCAACAGTGCTTCTATCACTTAGTCCAGCCCCAGCTGTTAATGTATCTTCTACATGTTTCTCAACACAGTCTTCTGGATTTTGGTGCAAAACACCGACTATCCCACCTTGTGCATAAAGCGAATTGCTGTTTCCAAGATATGATTTTGTTAACAGCAGAACTCCTTCGGGTAAATTTATCTGCTGTGATATTTTTAACGCTGCATATAAACCTGCAGCACCGCTTCCTACAATTACTACTGAGTATTCGGAATATTTCATTTCTCCACTCCGCTGGCTACTTACTTAATATAATTTTAAAACAAAAAAAGCAAACAGAGTATAAATTAAATATTAAGATTTATCTTACTGACAGAGCAAGAATTTTTGGATGTAAAGAATCTTCAATAATAGAATCTTCTTCACTTATTGCAGGAGAATATTCTCTTGCAAGCTTCAAATCAGTATTATATCCGCTCAAATCTCCCATTGCTTTTTTTACAAGAGCTCTATCAACATAAGCACGCGGATTATTTTTATTTCTATCTAAGGCTAAGTTCCAAACTCTTAACGCCACATCAGGTCTGTCAACAGATAAATATATTTCAGCCATACATGCAAAACCTGCATATGCAAACGGATCTTGGTTAAGCATAGCATTGCAGTAATTCATAGCTTCTTTGTAATTTCCCGCGACTTTAAAAAGCATTGCGACTTTTAAATTGTCACTAAAAGATATTAAATCAGAATTAATAAAGTCATTTAATGCACCTTTGTAATCTCCAAGAAATAATCTTATTTCTGCACGATCTTTATATAGATTTCTAAGCTCTGCATCAGATGCAAAAGAAGGAAGGGTTTCAATGGCTTTATTCATTTCTTTCAAAGCCGTTGGTTTATCTGGATACATTTTTGCAAGATAAACAGCATTATTTCTATGAAATATATACTCAGTAGAACTATTATCACTGAAAAGTTTAGTGATGAAATACTTAGTATTATTTCCCCAAAAACAAAGTTGTAACAATTTGTTTCCAGGGGGGCTGCAAAACCAAGCTATAAATAAAAAGCCTACAACAATCCAAACTAACAGTTTGACATCATCTTTACGACTTTGCTTTTGAAAATTAGTAATCATTCGTTCTCTCTTCCTTATGTCTATATTTTATACTATAAATTAAAAAAAATAAAGTCCTATTTTACTTTTTATTAAGTTCAAGAGTTAAGTATTGCATCTACAGCCTCTATTTCTTTGACCGTTTTATTATTAATAAAATTAAGAAACCTTGCAGAAATACTGGGAGCCAATTTTTCCACAACTTCTCTATTTGTGAAAAAAAGATCGAAAAATCTTGCCCATAATTCTGATGGTTGATTGTAATATTTATTCAATCGATTAATTTTGGAATTAATTCTTGCAAGTTGTCTTTGATTTGATTTTAACCGAATATATGCAATTTGCTCTTCCGTAAGAGTTTTAAAATCATTTTCTAAAGTATCAACAGCATAAATTTGTGTTAAAACTTGTATTTTATCATACTTTAATAAATATTTAACCGGATATTTTAAAAGCCTTTCTATAGGCTTAAATGGTTCCGACACTTTAAAATTTGGATATACAGCTTTTATATAGCTTACTAATTTTTTATTTTCAAGCATATAATGCTGCTTACATTTATAAAGAGAAGAAGCAAATTCTTTAGGTACATTCTGCACAGTAATTTTTATTAATTCTTCTTGTTCTAATTCTGATAAATCCTTAAAAACAAAGTCTAGTGAGCTAAGAGTTGAATCATTGCAGTAATGAATATAATGCGCAAATTCATGCAAAAGCGTCGATAGCGTACTATCTGCATCGATATTTTCTGAAATATCAATTCTGTAGCCATCCCTCTTTTTACAAAAGATGCCTTTATTACCACGAGCCTTATTCTTACCAATATTTACTATAACGCCTAATGACGTTATATACTCGGCTAACCTTGTGACCCTGTTTCTTTCACTAGCCATTTTAAATAATCTTCACTGCAATCAACTATAGGTAACGCAATTATTTCCGGTACTGTATACGGATGAATATCTTCTATCACAAGTTTTATTTTGCCATAATTGGTTCTTCTTGTTTTTATCATCATTAGAATTTCTTTTTCTTCACAAATTTCCCCATCCCACGAGAACTTTGATCTTACCTTATCAATCATACTAACACACGCTGCGAGTTTGTGTTTCAATAAAATATTTGTAATATCTTTTGCGATTTGCTTGTCTGGCACAGTGCAATAAATAACTATAATATCCATTATATCTCCTTATGATTTAAAAATTTTTCCCGGATTTAATATTTTATTCGGATCAAAAACTTCTTTAACCTTTTTCATATAATCAACAGCAGTACCACCCGCAGAAATAGCCAGATAAGCAAGTTTTTCTATACCTACCCCGTGTTCTGCAGAAATTGTCCCGCCAAGTGAAACTGCAAGTGCATATATTTCAGATTTTGCTTTGAAATACCGTTTTACTTCTTCATCATTTTCTAAATTCAGAGCAATCTGAGGATGAATATTGCCATCTCCCAAATGTCCGACCATACATACTGCAAGATTATATTTGTCACAAATATCCTTACAGCCCTTAACCATTGTTGATATAGCAGAGCGTGGAACAATTATGTCATCCGATAGAACATCAGGAGCAAGTTTTGCAGCTGCAGCAAAGCTGGATCTTCTAGCCGTCCATACAGCTTCAATTTCTTCCTCTGTCTTTGCGATTTCAATATCTGAAACGCCTGCTTCTTTTAAAGCAGCAATCACGCATTCCTGCTGATAATTCATTGAACACTCAAAGCCATCGATGTTAACAATAAGCATTGCAGACTTGTCAGTATGCAATCCACAAGGATAAAATCGTTCTACAGTAGTAATGGAGTTGTTATCCATAAAATCTATTGTTGCCGGAAATATTTTATTCTTTATTATATTATTAACTCCATCAACTGCTGCCTCCAGCGAATCAAAATACCCCATAATTGTTCTTAGAGCCTCTGGACGTGGAATTAATTTGAGTTCAGCCTCAACGACAACTGCCAGAGTACCTTCACTTCCGATTATCAGTTGATTCAGATGATATCCGGCAGCATCTTTAATTGTTCCTTTACCAAGTTTTACCAGAGTTCCATCCGCCAGAACCACAGTTAAGCTTAAAATATAATCTTTTGTAGTGCCATACTTAAAGCCCATAGCCCCGCCCGAAGATTGAGCAATACTGCCGCCTATTGTTGATACTCTGTAATTAGATGGATCCGGAGGATAAAATAAGCCTTCTGCCTCTGCTGCTTTTTTTATATCAGCAAGTATGGCACCGGGCTGAACTGTCATAGTCATGTCAATAGGGTTAAACTTAAGAATTTTATTCATTCTTGAAAAATTCAATACAATGCCCCCCTCAGGACATGTACAAGCGCCAACCATGTTAGTGCCTGCACCTCTTGATATTACAGGAATTTTATTTTTATTTGCGTACTTAATAATTTCTTGAACTTGAGATATTGTTTCTACAAATACTACAGCATCAGGAGATACTGCAATAGTTTCTGAATTCGTAGAATCTTCTGCATAACAGTACAATTCTTCCTTTTCAGTTAAAACATTATTATTTACTATTCTTTTTATATTATCAATATCATTTTTCAACAACATGTGACGCTATTTTTTCAATACTCTTATTCAATTTTGCTATTTGTCTGTCCATACCGCCTACTTTTTTAGTAAGCTGAGCTGTGTCTTTCGGGTTAAACATTGCTGCCATATCCTCCAGCTTTGCTTCCAGAGAATTGATTTTATCTTGCTGTGAAGACATTTTATCATCTATCGCAACCAAAAATCTATTCAAAGTTTCTTCTAGAGGTGACATATCAATTTTATTATTCTTATTATTTATAGTAGTTTCTACAATTACTCTATCGAGCTTTGCTTCAAGAGAGGCAATTTTCTTAGCTTGTTTGTCAAAAACATTACTCAATGCTTCAATTAGCTCAGCGCTATCAGAATTATCCTCAGCCTCTGCCTTTAAGTCTTCAAGCATAACTTTAATCTGTCCGATATCATCAAGAGTTTCTACTTTATCAGAAATAGATGTAATTTGAGCACCGGCATTATCAACCCACTCTGCAAGATATTCAAATACCTGATTAAAGACTTGATTTGTTTTTGCGCCATTTTGAATCATTGTATTAATAGCACCTAGCTTATTATCTATTTTATCAAGTCCTGCATCCTGAGCAAAATTACGTGTTCTTTCATCTAAATCATTAATCACAAGCTTAAAGTCCTGCAGATTTTCTTGAAGAGTTTTATAAGACTCATCAGATGCAAGTATAAGTTTATTCGTTCTTGTACTTATGCTTACTATATCTTCGTTTAATGCATCAAAGTCTTTTTTAAATTCTTCAGTATTGAAATTTGGAATTTCTTTTTTGATAGAATCTACAAGTTCATATATATCATTCGTTGATGATATAAGCTCTTCAAGTTCTTTAGACTTATTATCTTGTTTAATTTCATTCAGACTCAAACGAAGATTTGCAATATCAGATTCTAAATCCTGTAAGCTGTAGACATAGTCTATATCACCATCTGATGATATTATGGAAGTTATTTTTTCATTTATTAAATCAATATCTTCTTTTAGTGTATCAACTTTATTATCAACAACTGCAAGATTATCTTTTACTGTTGACACATCATCAATAGTCGTTACTATATGACTCAAAACAGTAATGAGTTCTGAATGCTTTTCTTGTATAAAATCAAGTATCTCTTCTTGTTCTGCAACAAAAGAAATCTGATTGAAAATATTTAAAAACTGGGTAATGATATCCGTTTTTAAATTATTTAACTCATTTTGCACTGATGCATCTTGAGCTTCCAACTTAGAATTAACACCTTCTATTGCTTGAAGCACACTATATTTTATAACTGCATTCATTTCTGTGAGTTCTGGCAAGTTTACGCCGCACAAATCAGTGATATCTTCTAAATAACCAAATTGTTCTCTGATTAAATCTTCAAGCCCTTGTATTTGATTATTTACAGATGTTTGAAATGCTTCGTCAAAAGCCTTATTCAAAATTTGCGTTTTTAAATCAGCAAAACTCAAACTTAATTCATCAAGGCTTCCATTTATACCTTCCAATACAGTTGTTATTGTTTTGTTAATTTCATCCTTAGAAACAACAAACTTGGAAAGCAAATCTTGTACTGCAGCTTCAATTTCTACAAATGAAGTATTATACTTAGAAGAAATTAACTTTATTTCTTCATATTTATCTACTACAGTATCAGTAAATTTCTTGTCAAATAAGTTAAACTTATCACTTATATTTTGAGAAATATTAGATGTGATAAAATTCTGCAGCTGTGAATTGAGATTTTCAGCCATTGTAGATACTAAAATCTCATTTGCTTTTTTCATATCAGACATTGCATCATCAAATACACTTGCCTGAAGCAATTTATTTGATGCAGCAAGCATATCTTCTGCAGAACGTCTTAAATCGGTACCGATGCTGTCTATTTTACTATTTAGCCCGGATGAATCCGTTTTTACATCTATATAAGATTTCAAATCATTGATATGGTTATAAATATAATCTTCGACAGAACTTTCTATATGAATAGTAAGTTTTGAAAGTTCATCTTTTTGGAACTCTCTCATCATATTCATCTGTTCTAACAAATCCTTAACAATTACATCAGCTTCTTTTTCTATATTATCTGCAATTATATTCAGTTCACTTTTTACAAAATTATTTACAAAGTCTCTGCAAGCTACTGCTGTTTGCTTATTTATATCAATTTGTTCAAGAATTTTATTAGTGAACATTTCCATTGATTGAAGTTCGCCGGCAGCAATATCTGCACTAGCTGCCAGAATAGAATTGACCTTATCTTCTATAGACTGTTCTACTTCTTCCATAGCCTCTTTGCTGTTCTTAATTAAGGTTTCTGATATAGCAGAAACTTCTGATTTGGTAACATCTTTTGCTTCACCAATAAGAACATTAAAAGTATTGCTTAATTCTTTTAATTGAGATTGGAAAATATTCATTCTTGAAATCTCATCTTTATCCAATCTTTCATTCAAAGTTTCAAAAGAAGCTTTAAAATCAATCGCTTTTGCATTCAAATCCTCAAGCGTTTTTGAGCTTACATTGCTCAGCTGGGTTAACAGGTTCAAAGAGTGTTCTTCAAAGAGAGAATGAATTTTATTAAAGAGTTCATCCATTTCTCCTGTAACATTCTCTGCCAGACTCTGCCTTAATAATGCAGCTCTGTCACCTGCGTCTTTTCCTAATGCCTGTAATTCTTGAATTATAGAATTTATTCTTGCATTAACATTTTCCTGCTGCGCAGCTGCAACTGAATTAATCAGGTTTTCTAATTCTTGCGCTGCAGAAGAAGAATCCTTTGAGAGAATATCAATATTCTGCAGAATATTATTAACCTGACCGACAATATTTTCCTGTTGGGAAGTAGAAGCCTCCCTTATCAAACGGCTTAACTCACGCAAGGAGCTGTTAACCTGAGTTTCAATATTTTCTTGATTTATAGAAGTTGCATTTTTGATAAGCTCTCTTAACTCTGCCAGAACTTCATCTGCCTTAGAAATGCTTGCTGACTGCTGAGCCTGAATTAAATTTTGTGCTTCAGTAGAAAGTTTCGATAATGATGCAAACAGATTATCATCCTTTGCGGATAAATCACTTAAAATTTCTTCCAATTTACCTGCCAGTAAAGTTGAATTACTGCTCATTGAATTAGTAATATCAGTTTTTAAAGTGATTATATCGCCGGAAATCGAAGCTACTTTCTCTGCAACATCCGACTTCAAAGCTTCTTCAGCAGAAGAAATTACCTGAACATTTTCTATAATTTCATTAAACTTTGTATTAACTTCACGGGCTTGAATTTCTAAACCTGAATCTACAAATTTAGCAATATCATCTAGTTGAGCTTTGAAATTTTCTGATAAAACGTTATTTTTCTCTTCAATTTCTCTTGCAAATGTATCTAATTTGTTTTTTAACGCTTCATAATCTGCTGAAGTCAATTCTATATTTTCATCCAGAATATGTTTTAAATTATTTGCAATCTCTTTTAAGCTGTTTTCTGAATTTGCATTCTGCTGAACCAGTGTGTTTTGCAGAATTTTATTAAGCTCAAGAACTTTTTCGCTAATAAAATTAGTCTGAGCTTCATTTTTTGCAGAAACATTATTGAATAATTCCTCTACCTGGCCTTTGTACTGTTCCAAATTTTGAACTACAGTTTCTTTTATGCTGCCAGAAATATTAGTAAGTCCGATGTTTAGCCTTTCACCCAGCAGAGCATCATTATGTGCAAATAAATTAGTAATGCTTTGATTTAGCATCTCAAAATTTGTTTCTATAAGCGCAAGCTGCCTTGTTAAGTCTTCATCAATATTTGCATCAACAGTATCAACTTTATCACGGAGTTTTGCAAAGTCATTGGTTAAAATATCAACATTTTTCTTCAAATCATCTGCAGCTTTGTCATTAAGTGTACCAATCAATGCTTTTAGAGAAACAAAATTATCAAGAATTTTAGCCAGAGTAGATGTCAAAGAAGATGTTGTTTTATTAGTCAAATTATCAACAGCTTCTTCCATATTACCAAACTTAGAAACTATATCATCAATTCTTGCATCAATATTAGCTGAAAAATCTGTGACTTTCGAACCAAGCTCATCTACAGAGTTATCAACCATAGCCCCGAAGTCATTTCTTATATAGCTTATTATTTCATTATTTGTACCTTCAACTTTTAATCCCGTTCCTGCAATCTGTTCGGTCAATTCTTCTACATTTAGTCGAAGGGTGCCTATTAACTGGGCTATTTCACCTTTTAATTCAGCTTTTATATCCATTGCATTTTGGATACTTTTTGAATGTAAATTTTCTGAAACAAACTTAATTTCACTTATTTTATCTGCATTCTCGCATGTGAAATCCTGTTGAAACTCAGCAACTTTATCCAAAATTGCATTTTTTAAAGCACCTAATTTTGCATCAAAATCAGTTCTTAATGTGTTTGCTGTTGACAACACACCATTGATATTATCAGTCAAAACATTATTATTAACAGATAGCGTTTCTTTTATTTCATCAAAATTTTCCTGAACTTCTAAGAGTTTGTTATAAGAATTTTGTATTTCATTTCTAATATTTTCGCTTGATGTAGATATAGAAGTATTAATAATATCAATCTGTCTGTTTGTATCTTCTTGAATACTCTTAATATTATTTTCAACTTGAGTTCTAATTACATCTACAATATCTCTAACATTTTCTACATAGTTTAAAGTATTATCGCTAACTGCTCTATTAATAGTTTCTAACTTAGCTTCAATAGCATCGATACTTATATCCTGACGGGAGCTAACGTAAGAAAGGATGTCGACTATAGAAGAAGATATATTATCAAGAACAGCCTTCAAGCCGTTAAGTGAAGTTGTTTGTGCCTGCTTAATTTCAGTTTCTACACTATCAAGCTTGCTTATTAAAAGCTCATATTTTCCAAATAAGTCATTGGAGAATTTCTCTGCCAAATCTCCTGAAGAAGTTTCAACTGCATTTGCTAAATCTTGTTTTACAGCATATAGGTCGACCTTCAAATCCTTAACTTTATTTACAAAATCCAAAGCAAGTACATCTTCGACAGCAGCTTTTAACCCTGAAAATTCAACTTTTGCATTATTAATCTCAATTACGGAAGCATCAAGTTTATAATCAAGAACTCCGGATAAATCTTTTATGTTATTAATCTGTTCCAGAAGCTGGCTTGAAGAATTTGCGACATAATCTTCCTGTTTTTCAAGTGACATTTTCAAGCTGTTTTCAAACATAGCAAGTCTGTCGGTAATATTAGAGAAGATAGCATTATTTGCAGACACATTATTTTCATCTATTTGAGAAACAATATTTTTTAATCCTGCAATATTATCTTCAACCTCTGTAAAACTCTTTTCGCACAAAGCAGATATTAAGCTATGGGCTTGATTTATACGTTCCGTTAGATTATCAGCGCTTGAAGATATTTCATTTAATGTTCTTGTTGCATTAACGTCCACCAGCTGAATAACTTTACCGGTTTCTACACTAACATGATCCCGCACATTTTGCTCTGATTTACTCAAATCAGAGGCAAGGCTCTTAAAGCTCACATTAAGATCCAGAGCTCTGATTGCATCATTAACTTTCTGAAGTTCTACAGAAGAATCAATAACGGCTGTTTGTATAGCAGAAGAACCTTCATAAAGACCTTTTAATGCAGTTTCTAATGAAAGCTTAAATTCCTCAAAAGCTTGATTTGTGGAAATATCTCTAACAGTATTTTCCAGCTCTGCAAGTTTATCTAATAGAGCACGCGAACTTTGCTCATCTCTGTCTGAAATGACAGTCTTTAAGCCTGCTATAATATCAACAGATGCATCAATCTTGTCCGCTAAATTATCAATTTTATAATACTTATCAGCAAGATTATCAATAGATTGAGTAAGAGCCTGCTCCTGAGAGGCCAAATCACTTATCCACTGCTTAGCTGAATTTAAATCATCCTGTGTAGCTAAACCTCTAAGTGTATCTTCAATCTGCAGGTTCTTTTTATCCAGCATTTGAAGAGCCGAAAGAATCGTATTTGAAGAGTTTACAATATCTTCAAGTTCTTTGCCGAATTTGTTAATATTTTCCGATGGATCAATGCTTGATATAGTTTTTATTATAGTTTTGAAGTTCTCGTTAAGGCTTAATACAATTGAATCAAAACCATTTGTAAGCCTTTCAATATCATTCTTAAGAAATGTTATATTTTTGACGATTTCTTTTTTCTGCGAATCGTCAGAGCGCATAGCATCTAATCTTAAAGTTATATCAGTCAGAGTTTCTTTTTGTGAAACAACTTCTCTTGAAAATACAGACAGATTTGTTGCTACAATATCAAAAAGTTCTTTAACTTCACTTGATTTCAATGCATCAGCGCTGTTTTTCAAAAGATTTGAGAATAGAGATTCAATAGCACCAAATTTAGAGAGCAGAACACTATGACGTTCGTCTAAATTTTGTTTGAGTTCTGAAAGAAAAATTTTGATAAGATCAATATCTTCTTCTGTATTCAATCTTTCCAGCTTAGAATTAATGCCGGCTAAAAGTTTATCGACATCGGAAGTATTCAATATTCCTTGCGCCCTAATTGAGTTAAGCAAGGTTTTTATTGTATCAAAGTTCTCTGTAATCTCCGTAAAATTATTTATGTCTGCCATATACCTACTCTATCCCACATTCTACATTCATAACTTATTATATACTAATATAAACATAGTGACAAATACCAATTTTTTTTCTAATATTAGTTTATGAATTATATATTTTTTGCACTTATTTCAGTTTCTATAATCGCGGGGATATTGAATAATACGCTGGACAAGGTTGTAAATGCCATGCTTACATCCTGTAATACAGCTGTTCATATAGCACTTTCACTAATTGGAATAATGGCTTTCTGGCTGGGTATAATGAGAATTGCAGAAAAATCCGGTCTTGTACAAATAATATCAAAAGTTTTATACCCTGTAACCAAATTTCTTTTCAAAGATGTAAAAAAAGATAGCCCTGCTGTTGGTGACATTGCAATGAGCGTAACTGCTAATGCTCTTGGTTTAACAAATGCAGCAACACCTATCGGTTTAAAAGTAATGAAAGAACTTCAGGAAGAAAACCCTAATAAAGAGAAGGCTACAGATGCAATGTGCATGTTTCTGGGAATGAATACCGCAGGTTTTCAGATTATACCTGCAACTGTTATAGCTGTGCTTGTAGGAGCCGGGGCTTCAAATCCAACAGATATAATCCTCCCTACACTTATTGTTACAACATTGTCTTTTCTGACAGCAATAACAGCTGCAATCATACTCAGAAAAATATGGAGGGAAGATTAAACTATGCTTGAAACAATTTCTCTCTACATACTTCCTATAATGATTCTTGCTATTTTATGTACAGCTGTAGTAAAAAAAATTCCTGTTTATGAAGAATTTATAGAAGGCGCAAAAGACGGCTTTAAGGTCGCAGTATCTATTATTCCTTACCTTGTGGCTATAATTGTTGCCGTTTCAATGTTTAAAGCATCTGGAATTTTAGATTTCGCTAAAAATTTTGCAGGAAGCTTGATTCCAGCGGATATCATACCTATAATTGCGACCCGCTCACTCTCAGGTTCTGCAACACTCGGGCTTTTCTCAGATATCGTGAAAGATTTCGGACCTGATTCTTATATAGCAAAATTAGCTGCAATAATGGTTGGAAGCTCTGAAACAACTTTTTATGTACTTGCAGTTTACTTTGGCTCAGTCGGAATAAAAAAATATCGTTATGCGGTTATGACCGGTATTATTGCTGACATTACAGGTATTGTACTAGCAATTTTGGCTGCACGGGTGTTTTTTCTTGCCAGCAGCGGGTTGTAGTACAAATATTTGCTTCCGCTTCAACTATGCGTTTTAAGAGAGCTGCAAAATTTATATCTATAAAATTTATCTGGTCTAATTTTTCCACAATAAACTCTTCACTTCCGCAATTTGAACAATACCGCAGCTGCGGCACAATCTGTCCGCTCTTTACCATAGCTTTTAGCTTTACGCCGCAGCAAGCACAGCGTGTTATGTACCATTCATTTTTTATTAACTTACCGCAGTCAGGACAGTAAGCACACTCCCTATCAGGTGTGACATGCTCATGCCGGCAAGTATGCGTAAATTTAAATAAATCTGTTATAAACATTAGCTAAACCTCACTAATATTTATTTAATAATATGCACAATTTTATCAAGTATTGTTAAGAATTGTTACAAAAAGAAATATTTATATCAATTATTTATCTTAAAAATACTTAATATATACAGGGATATTAATTAAATTTAAGAATACACATACACATATATACTACACTTCACACATTAAAGTTTTTAGAGTCGTTCAGACTCTTTTTTTTATCATATGCAAAATTTATTGAAATCTTTCAAATACTCTGGAAATATTACTCAAATAACCTTTTGTATCAAAGCATTCTTCAAGTTCTGCATCGGTAAGAAGATTTTCACTCTTTATACCCTGCTTAAAATCACCGCCATTCAATGCAGCAAGGGCATGCTTCTGGACGATTCTGTATGCATCTTCTCTTGAAAACCCTTTTTCTTCAACAAGCTTGAGAAGAATTTTTTGAGAATAAATTATACCGCCGTATAGTCGGGTATTTTTCAGCATATTATCTTCATGAATAACCAAATTTTCCACAACACCTGTAAATCTATGCAGCATAAAGTCTATAAGAATTAACGAGTCAGGGAAAATAATTCTCTCTGCTGAGCTGTGTGAAATATCTCTTTCATGCCATAGATTTATATTTTCTAAAGCTGTAATCATATATGAACGAACGACTCTTGCTAGTCCGCATAGATTTTCACAAAGAACAGGATTTTTCTTATGAGGCATTGCCGATGAACCCTTTTGCTTTGCACTAAAACCTTCCTCAACTTCTCTTACTTCTGTTTTTTGTAAATGCCTTATCTCAGTTGCAAATTGTTCAATAATAGATGCAATCATAGATAGCGAAAACATAAATTTCGCATGTCTATCTCTTGAAATTATTTGCGTAGAGATTTTAGCTGGTTTTAGCCCGAGCTCATCACAAGTAATTTGTTCTACCTCAGGTGGCAGGTTGCTATAAGTACCAACCGGTCCTGATATTTGTCCGACAGAAATTTCTGTTAAGGCTGCAAGAAAAGTTTCTTTTGCTCTTTCAAGTTCATCCAGCCAGTTCAGCAGTTTAAATCCAAAAGTCATAACTTCTGCATGTACACCGTGAGAACGGCCAATACATATAGTGTCTTTATATTTAAAAGCTTTTTCTTTAACTATTTTTATAAGAGCATCCAGTTGATTTAGAATTATTTTGGAACTATCAACAATCTGGAGAGCAAAAGCAGTATCAATAACATCAGAACTAGTAAGCCCCATATGAATGAACTTTGAATTCTCTTTCCCAACACTTTCATTTACTGAAGTTAAAAAAGCAATTACATCATGCTTAACTTCCCGTTCAACTTCATCTATTCTGTCAAGTGAAAACGAGGCATCATTTTTTATTTCTTTTAATATCTCAGGGGGGATTACTCCAAGCTTAGCATAAGCTTCACAAACTGCAAGTTCTACCCGCAGGTAATAATCAAACTTTGAATTTAGTTCCCAAATATTTTTAATTTCTTCTCTTGAATATCTATCTATCATAGAATTATTATAACAAAAAAGGGAAGGTTTTGAACCTTCCCGCTGAATTTACTTTTTCAAAGATTTCCAATAATCTTTTTCAGCCTGAATTGCATCCTTGGTAGCCTGACGTCTTGCCTGAGCTTCTTTTCTCTGTTTTTCTAATTCAGCCTGACGAGCTTCCTGCTGCTTTTTGTATTCAGCCTGTCTTGCCTCACTGGCTTTTTGCTGGGCTTCCATTTTAGCATTAAAATCTTTTTCCTTCTGTGTTATAGGAGAAAGTTTTTTGTTAACATAGTTTTCAAGTCTTGATTCTGCAGCGTTTGCAACTACAGTTGCTGTTAAAGCGATTACAGCTAATACAGTTAAAATTTTCTTCATATAAAAACTCCTTTCTTATCCAACAAATTAAATCATATAAAAAAACATTAATCAAGCATATTTATGCTATTTGTTTACGCTATTTTATTTTTCAAGTATAATATTAAGTATGAGTGTTGAATTACTAGGATTTAATATTGACAATTATTCGTTTGATGAGGCTGTTATCAAGGCAAAAAGTCTGATAGACGGCGATAAAGTTGCACAGGTTATTACCATCAATCCGGAGATGTTTCAATGTGCTGAAACTGATACAAATTTTGCTAACATTATAAAGGAAGCAGAAATGGTTATTCCAGACGGAGTAGGTGTAAAAATTGCCTTAAAATTAACAGGTAAAAGTGCTGAAAGAATACCTGGCGTCGACTTTGCTAAAAGACTACTGAAAGAAGCGGCATTAAGTAATATTCCGGTTGCAATCATTGGTTCAAAGGAAGAAATTGTAACAAAGGCCGTAGAAAATCTACAAAGAGAAATCAGTGGACTTAACATTGTTTATTATCATAATGGCTATTTTGATAATGATGATGAGATATATGGAGAATTAAAAAAACGTTCTCCGAAGCTTATACTTATAGCGCTTGGTTCTCCTAGACAGGAAAAGTTTATTTATGAAGCCAAGAACAGATTAAATCCGGCGCTAATGATAGGTATAGGCGGCAGCCTTGATGTCTGGTCCGGTTCTGTGAAAAGAGCTCCTAAAATTTTTCAGACCCTGGGTTTGGAATGGTTATACAGGACAGTAACCCAGCCTTCCAGATTTAAGAGGATTTTTCCTGCGCTTCCGTTGTTTTTAATTAAAGTTTTAAATTATAAAGATAGGATATAAAAATGCTAACAGATATTGAAAAAGAAGAGCTTAGAAAGGCTGCCTGCGAAGTCAGACGCAACATTGTAAAAATGGTTCATAACTCCAAGTCAGGACATCCGGGCGGTTCATTATCAGGTGCAGATATTCTTACTGTGTTATATAAAAAATGTCTTAATATTCCACAAGACTGGAATAACTCTCCGGAATTTGAGAATAGAGATAGATTTATACTCTCAAAAGGACACGCATCTCCGCTTCTTTATTCAATACTTGCAATGAAAGGAATTATACAACAGGCAGATTTAATGACTTTTAGAAAAATAAATTCTAAACTGCAAGGGCATCCCGCCAAACTATATCTTCCGGGTATTGAAACGTCAACTGGCTCTCTCGGTCAGGGGCTCTCAATAGGATGCGGAATGGCAGAAGGTTTAAAGCTTAAAAATAATCCTGCACATGTTGTTGTATACACCGGAGATGGTGAACTACAGGAAGGTTCCTGCTGGGAAGCTTTTATGCAGTCTGCACACAGAAAGCTGGATAATATTATTGCAATAATTGACCGTAACAGACTTCAAATAGATGGATGTACAGAAAATGTTATGTCACTTGATAATCTTTCTGATAAACTGCGAGCCTTCAATTGGGATGTTATAGAAATCAACGGGCACGATTTCAATGAAATTTATACAGCTGTTGAAACAGCTAAAAAATGTACACGCCCTTGTGCAATTATTGCCCACACAATTAAGGGCAAAGGATGCTCATTTATGGAAAATCAAGCAGGCTGGCATGGCAAAGCTCCGAATGATGAACAGCTTGAATTAGCGTTAAAAGAACTGGGAGAAGAATAAAATAATGAAAATATGTCCTTTCTCAGAAAATAAAGTTTGCAATGATGAATGTCCATTATATATTTCACCGGACGACCTTAATGAGTTTGTTACAGCGAGATTATCATCATTAGGTATAATAAGCCGTGCGGAAGGGGAGTGTTCGTTAAAAATGCTTGCACTCAGCCAGAGCAGATATATTTTTGAAAACACCACTACGCGCGGGTAGTAAATAATTTATACAGAATAACTCCGGCTGAAATACTAAGATTTAAAGACTCAACTTCCTTTGACATTTCTATAGTAACATTTTTATTAGCAAACTCTTTAAGTTCATTACTTAAGCCGGCAGCCTCTGTGCCGAACATAACCAGGACTTTTTCTGCTGGAGTATAATCTTTCAGCCAAACAGAATTATTTGATTTAGGAAGTGTTGCAACTCTTTCATACCCCATAAAATTCACCATTAAATCAGTTTTGTCAGCAAAGTGAAATACAGGAATTTTCCATAGATTGCCAACTGATGAACGCACGCATTTTGGATTGTATAAATCTACAGTATCTCCGTATAAAACAACTGCATCAACGTTAAATGCGGCTGCGGTTCTTAATATCGTACCCAGATTACCGGCATCTTTAATATTTTCCAGAAGCACAACATGTTTATAATCATCATTCCATTCAATCTCAAACTTTTTAGCTATTGCAACAGCTTTAGGCGGAGTAACTGTCGATGAAATTTTGGACATTACCGGCTCTGTTACATCAATTGAGTTTGAAAAACTTTTACAACCTTCGATTTCAAAAATATGAACAATTTCTAAGCCAGAAGCCAGAGCTTCTTGTATACATTTTTCGCCTTCCAGCAAAAATAAACCTTTTTCATCACGGTATTTACGCTGTAAAAGCTTAGCTGTTTCCTTAATCAATTCATTATTTACACTTGTTATCTTCATAGAATTTCAAAATCCTTAAGCCATTCTTTTTCTTGCTCTGAAAGCGAATTATAATCGATCAATTTACCTTCATATCCCATTTTAACAAAAGAATAAATTTTTCCATCCTTTTTGTAACACGAATTTTCAAGCCTTACTCCGAAATAATCAGGATTATATAATCCTGGCTCAATAGAGAAACACATGCCGTCCTGTAATTCTGTATGAGCTATTTCGCTCTTGTTTAAAGCCGGCGGAGCCTCATGAACATTTATGCCAAGCCCATGCCCCAGCCCGTGTCCGAATGAAAAACCTTCAATTTTATCATCCAGAATAGAATGAGCCAGCGCATCATATTCGTAACCTGTTTTAAAATTCCTGTTCAATGCATTCAAAAAAGCTTTTAAAACTGTTGTATAAACACGTTTTTGCAGCTTTGAAGGCTGTCCTTTTACAAATACCCTTGTTATGTCGGTTGCAAGTCCGCTTTCATAGTAAGCACCGCAATCAATTAAAACAAGAGAGCCATCTTTCAATATAACATCTTTAGAGTTCTTTGAATAATGGGCTAATGCAGAATTTTTATCAATTGCAACTATTGAATTGAAACTTAAAGACTTTGCGCCATACTTTATAAATTCATCTCTTAAACGTTTTGCTATATCATATTCAGATAAGTTCTCGTTTGACTCAATATAATCTCTTATTGCTTGTACAGCCATATCAGTACGTTCAAACGCCTTCTTGTAAGCTTCAATTTCCTGCTGGCTCTTAATTGCTTTCATGTGCTTTACAGGAGATAGATTATGAATAGGTTCTTTTATCAATGCATAATCGTGTGCATTAATTGAAGCTTTATCCACCAATAACTCACCATCAAAATTGCGCAAAAACTCATCACTAGTCTTAGAATTTTCAAACAATACCTGTTTATCAGAATCAATATAAAGCTTAGCCCATATTTTAGAAGAACAATCTCTTGAAAAATCCCTTAGTCCGGTAATATAGGAGGCCTCTTCTAAATTTGAGATAAACCATGGTTTTTCAGGTTTATAATCTATTGGTTTAAAAGCACGCTCTAAAGGTTGATTATGCGGCTCTGTATAATTATTAATCGGATCTATATCCAATAATTTAATATTATATCCATTAAACCCTTCCAATCTTTGCTGTGAAACCTTTTTAGATACAATACCCAGAACTTTATCTTCATCTATAAGTTTTTTAATTTCATCGTCCTGTTTTTGTCCTAATTGAAGTTTAATTACATTCACCCCTTCTTTAGCCTCATTATCTGCCTGCGTATGATACCTGCCATCAACAAAGAGATAAATATTGTCTTCAGTTAATAAAGCATCACCGGTAGAACCGGAAAATCCTGTAAGCGTATATCGTGCATTCTCACTTAATGCGGAATACTCCACCAAATATTCATTGGTGGAGTTAACCAGTAAATAATTAATACCTAAATCTTTTAATAAATTATTCATCAATTCCTGTTAATTTAATCAAATGCCAACCGAATTGAGTTTCTACAGGTTCTGAGACTTCTCCTTCTTTTAGAGCAAAAGCTGCATCTTCAAAAGGTTTAACCATCATACCTTTTCCAAACCATCTTAAATCACCACCATCGCGTCCAGATGGGCACTTAGAATACTGTTTTGCTAAATCTTCAAAGGCTACGCCGTTTTTTATATCAAGCAGCAAGTTTTCGGCCTGCTCTTTTGTATCAACTAAAATATGGCTCGCTCTAATTTTCATAATATTATTCTCCTTTTCTGCATAGATATTTTATCATTAAATATATTATTTATAAAGCTTTATATTATAAACAAATTTATAAATAAGCTCCAATGTTTTAGGTTCGCAGTTATTAACAGTATCAGTTATAAAATTTACTAACTCTTCCCTATCTTGATAATGCTCAAATTCAAATAAATCTTTAATATCCACATCCAGAACTTTTGCAATCTTTTCAATTTTATCAGGCTGAGGAAAATGCATTCCGCACTCTATTTTTGATATATTAGGCGGCTCTATATTAACTGATTCAGCAAGCTGCTCCTGTGTAATCCCCTTACCTTTTCTAATCTCCTTAACTCTCTTGCCGAATTTATCTTTTAAAGAACTCATAATGCCTCCGACAATAGAATAATAGTAATCTTTAATCTTTTCCACTATGCAGCAAATATAATAAACACACAATATAAATGCAGCACATTAAGTTTTAACTTAAAACATATTGCATAGCATTAAAAAATAAGTTATAATTTAACTTAACACGTTAAAAAAATAAAAATTTTTGAAAAGAAAGGCATATTATGAAAAAGATTTTAACCTCACTATCAATTATTGTAGTTGCAGCAGCTATAACATATCCGCATATATCACCTAATTACAAATACAAAAAAATAGGCATAACCCTCAATAAATTTTTCAAAGCGACTGAAACCCAAACAAAAAACTATGTTATTAAAAATGGAAGCTTCAAAAACCCAAAAGATGTAATGCAATTTGTTAATTCTTCTTATTCAATAAAGAAGCTTGATGGAATACAAGATAAAACAATACTTGAACTAATCCCCAAAACTGCTAATCACGCTATTTATTACACAATTCCAAACAAAGATTTGAAAGCCATTTTAAAAGACAATACCTCAATCAATATAAAAATGGCAAAAGAAAATAAATTTATAAAGCATAGGGATGCTGTAAATGTTTATTCAATAGGTTTACCTGTTTTTAATATCGATTTTTCACCAAATGTAAAAGGACTGCCCGAAAACATTCAGAAAAACTTTAACTTTGTTGTAACAGAGCTGGGGTACGTAATTCCGAATGATAATGATATGTGTCTATGGAAATTACAAAATGAAAATTGGTTAACAACCGCAGAAACATTCAATACTGCTGTATGTAGAAAATAAATAATAAATCCCGTCTTAATGACGGGATTTTATTTATTGTTAAAAAAAAGGCTAACCTTTCGGCTAGCCGTAAATATCAACCAACAATTTCTTTAACTTCTGCTTGCAGGTTCTTCGCATCAATCTTAATGCTTGGCCCCATTGTTGTTGTCAAGTAAATTGACTTAACATAAGTACCTTTAGCTGCAGAAGGTTTTGCTCTAAGAACTGCATCAACAAGAGTACCGTAGTTCTTAACCAAATCTTCATTAGCGAACTGAACTTTACCGATAGGACAGTGAATCATACCCTGTTTATCAGCTCTAAATTCAACTTTACCTGCTTTTGCATCTTTAACTGCTTTTGCAATATCAAGGGTTACAGTGCCGGTTTTAGGGTTTGGCATCAAACCTTTTGGTCCTAAAACTCTACCTAATTTACCCAGCATACCCATACAGTCTGGAGTTGCAATCAATGTATCAAATTCAAACCAGCCACCAGCAATTTTATCGATAATATCTTCTGTACCGTAGAAATCAGCGCCTGCATCTTTTGCTTCATTAACCTTAGGGCCTTTAGCAATAACACATACACGAACTTCTTTACCTAAACCTGCTGGTAATACAACAGTAGATCTGATTTGCTGTTCAGCGTGTTTAACTTCAATACCTAATCTCATATGACATTCAACTGTTTCATTGAATTTTGCAACTTCTTTAGATACTTCTTGTAATTTTATAAGAGCATCACGACCGCTAGCCGGTTGTTCGAAATCAGCTAACAATTCCTGAAGCTTTTTTTGTTTTTTAGTTATTTTTGACATTTTCTTATCCTTTCATGGTGATAACGGACAAAAGTCCTTCCATTGTTTTATATTGTAACTAACTTTTGAGCTTTAAAGTAAATTAACCTTCTTCTTTAACAGTAACGCCCATAGCTCTGCAAGAGCCTTTAATCATATTTACAGCAGCATCCATAGAAGTTGCGTTCAAATCGTTCATTTTAATCTTAGCGATTTCTTCTAGTTGTGCTCTTGTAATTTCAGCAACTTTAGTTTTGTTAGGCACAGCAGAACCTTTTGGTAAGTTTAATGCCTTTTTAATTAAAACAGGTGCCGGTGGAGATTTAGTTACAAAAGTAAAACTTCTGTCTTCATATACATCAATAACAACAGGGATAATGTAACCTGCTTGAGATTCAGTTCTAGCGTTGAACTGTTTGCAGAAATCCATGATGTTAACACCATGCTGACCCAGAGCCGGACCTACCGGAGGTGAAGGGTTAGCTTTTCCTGCTTGAATTTGCAGTTTAATTTTTCCTACTACTTTTTTTGCCATTTTGTTCTCCTTTCGTGGTACTAGCGGGGGGCATCCCCTTCCACGGTATTAGTGTTGTTTTTCTACAGGGTTCGTGTATCGTCAGTTTTGTAGTTGCAAAGCTGACAGCTTACATTTACCCCCTATAATTTTTGTATTTGTTTGTATTCTAATTCAACCGGGGTTTCACGTCCAAAGATAGAAACCATCGCTCTGAGTTTAGCCTTATCAGGATAAACTTCAGTAATATCACCAACAAATTCTGCAAATGGACCGGATATAATTCTAACTTTTTCACCGACTTTAACATCCATTTCGATTTTCTGTGTTTGAGTAGTTGAACGGTGAATAATTTTCTTAATTTCGCTGTCTTTTGCTGGAATAGGTTTTTTAGCTGAACCAACAAATTTGGTAACCCCTGCTGTGTGACGCACAACATACCAGCTGTCTTCATCCATTATCATTTCAACCAGAACATAACCAGGGAAGATTTTTTCTTCTTTTTCCTGTTTTCTGCCGCCTTTTATCTGGGTAATAGTTTTTTGCGGAACTTCAACTCTGAAAATTTTATCCGCCATGTTCATATATTCAATACGTTTTTCAAGGTTACTCTTTACCTTATTTTCGTATCCTGAATAAGTGTGGACAATATACCAGCGTTTTTGATTTTTCTTATCTGAAGATTTTGGAGAATCAAAATCCGGAGTTTCTTCCGCCATTTCTTCATTCATAATGTTTTCGTCTTTTTCAGTCATTATTCTTACCCTTTATTTGCAGTTAATCTGAAATGTTTAATGTATAGCTCTTATCCAAGACTCTATATTATGTACGCCGAAGTCAAAAATTTTATCGACAACATAGATAAAAACCGTGAATGTAAAAACAATTGCAACAACAAAAAATGTTTCAACAACAACCTGATTTTTTTCGGGCCAGGTAATCTTGCCCCACTCAGTTCTTACGCCTTTAAAATATGTAATTATATTCTTTTTTGTTGTTTCTATTACATCATTCATTTCTAATTACCTATATTATTTTTAATAATTCGCGCCCTGAAGGACTCGAACCCTCGACATCCGGTTTTGGAGACCGACGTTCTACCAACTGAACTAAGGACGCAAGAGGTACTATTAAGTACCATCAAATTTTGCGAATCTACTACTTAGTTTCTTTATGAGTAGTATGTTTTTTGCAAGAAGGGCAGTATTTGCTCAATTCTAATCTGTCCTTTGTATTCTTTTTATTTTTTACTGTTGTATAGTTTCTTTCTTTGCAGTCTTCACAAGCTAAAACTACCATTCTATCGTTTTTACCTTTGATACCCATTTTAACTTTCCTTTATATTTTCCTTTGTTTGCTATTATAAAATTTTGACCTTTTTAAAAAGAATGTGATAAACACATTCTTTCTTTTAAATCGGCGTATGAAATAATACTAAAATAAACATAATAAAATTGCAAATAATTGTGAAGATTTTGTAATATTAATGCTTTAGATTAATTGTAAAGCAAAAGCAGGAGATTGATTTGCGGTTGCTAGAAGCGTTGCAGAAGCTTGTTGTAATATCTGATTTCTTATATATTCACTAGAAACTTCTGCAATATCAGCATCACGTATTGTAGATTGCGATGACGTTAAGTTATCAATACTTACAGCAATAGTTTCAAGAGCTGATTCTAAACGGTTATAAGAAGCTCCGTATTCTGTCTGTTTTCCACTTACAATTTCTAAAACTCCGTCCAATTTATTCAGTGTTTTTCTGGCTAAAGAAGAAGATGAAACAGAAAGGTTTGCGAGCGCAGACATACTAAAGGCTGTATCAATAGTAATCTGCGACGCCTTGTCTGAATATATACCAACTTGAAAAGTTATTTCTGTTTCTTGCTCTTCTTTTAATAAATTGGCACCTGGTAAGACTCCGCCTTCTATAAGTTCTTTTAATGCTGATGAATTAACTCCGTTAACTCCACCTGCATTTCCGCTGGCAATACCAGTTGTCACTCCAGAAGTTTCTGTATTCCAATAACAGCCTGTAATAGAACCGCCATTTGCGTAACCGGCTAAACCACCGGCATTGGTTGCTGCGTTTACCCCACCTGTTGCAAAAGAATTTGAAACAGCACCAGCATTTTCCCCTGCAAGACCTCCAATATTCAAATTACCTTCGACATCACCATGCGATAAGCTATCTGTAATTGTTGAGTTATCAGTATTACACCCTACTAGCCCGCCTGCTCTGTATTCTTGAGCTACGACATCAGCCTTTGAATAAGAACTTGCGATTGAAGAATAATGAGTACTATACCCAATGAACCCACCAACATCGCTATAGCCGGAAATTACACCTGTAGAATAGCAATTATAGATTTCACTATCATAACTATATCCTGCAACACCTCCTACATACCTTCTTCCGACAACATTAGCCCCATCTACAGCCAGGTTGGAAATCTTTGCTCCTTCCATGTAACCAAAAAGCCCTTGATAATCATCACCTGAATTAATATATAAATTACTTATTGCATAACCGTTGCCATTCAATTCTCCGGTAAAAGCATTATTAAGCGATCCGATAACATTCCAACTTACACCTGACAAATCAATATTATCCATAAGAATATATTTGCCATCCAGGTCATTTTGAATTGCTTGTAAATCACTAGCACTTTTAATTATAGTATACCCCTCTGCAAGTGCTTCTTCATTAGTAAGAGGTTCGACTTTTTCTATAAATTTACTACCAGAATCTCTAAATAGTTTTACGCCATTATACTCTGTATTATCAAATATACGAAGTATTTCCGCTTTACGTGAGTTAAACTCCGCTTGTATAGCTGCGATAGAATCATCACCATATGTTCCATTAGAAGCTTGTTCGGCTAAATCCCTCATTCTTTGAAGATGCGAAGTTATTAAATCTAGATTGTCTGTTGCAGTTGTCAACAAATCAAGCCCCATAGCTACATTATTTTCTGCTACAGAATAAGAAGAAAGCTTACTTTCAAGGCTGGTGGATATGGAGTATCCTGCTGCATTGTCTTTTGCATGATTAATTTTATAGCCGGTTGTCAAACGCTCAATAGCAATATTCAGCCTGCCGGTAGCACCAGAAAGACTGTTTTGAACTAGATTACTCAAACTATTTGTGTTCAAAGACAATTGCACAATAACATATCCTTATATATATATTATATAATGTTATATCAATTTGTCAATAATTTTCAATATTTGTGTTAACATTGAAGCAAGGGAGATTAAGAAAATGATAAAATCAATAATTTTAGCTGCTGGCAAAGGAACAAGGATGAAATCCGATAATCCTAAGGTTTTACACACGATTTTTGATAAAACTTTATTAGGTTATGTTATAGATGCAGTAAATAATACAGGGCTTGCTGATGAAAATTTTGTTATTGTAGGTCATCAGGCAGATAAAGTTGAAGAATTTGTTACGAGTAATTACAATAACGCCAGATGTATTTTACAGAGTCCTCAATTAGGAACAGGTCATGCTGTATGCATGGCGCTTCCATATCTCAACGACTTTTGCGGAGAAATAATTATATTATGCGGAGATACACCTCTTATAACAGCAGAAACTTTAAAGGAGTTTGTACAAACTCACAAGGCTAAAAAATCTGACATTACAGTAATGAGTGCTGTTTTTGAAAATCCCGCAAATTATGGAAGAATTATCAGAAACAGCGACAGAACACTAAATTCCATTATTGAAGAAAAAGATGCTGATGACGAACAGAAAAAAGTTAAAGAAATTAATGCTGGTGTTTATTGTCTTAATTGGGGAAAAATAAAACAGGCATTCTCTGAACTTAAGACAAATAACGCTCAGGGTGAATATTATCTTACTGACATTATTAAATGGGGTAATGAGCACAAGCTGTCTGTAAATGCATATACTCTTAAAAATAACGAAGAAATTTACGGCATAAATTCCAAGGCGAACTTAGCAGAAGCCTCAAAGCTTCTTAATAAAAGAACCATAAACAAGCATTTAACTAACGGAGTTACAATAGTTGATCCTGCTACAACATGGATAAGTCCTGAAACAGAAATTGAAGCTGATACAATAATTTATCCGTCATGTTACATTAGCGGTAAAAATAAAATAGGAAAACACTGCAAAATAGGACCATTTGCACATTTAAGAGGAGATGTAATTCTGGAGGATTATGTAAAAATAGGTAACTTTGTTGAAGTAAAGAAGACTACAGTAAAATCACATACAAATGCCTGCCACTTAACTTATCTTGGTGACAGCGAAGTCGGGTCTAATGTAAATATTGGAGCCGGAACTATTACAGCAAATTATAATCCATTAACAAAAACAAAAAGTAAAACAATAATAAAAGATAATGTTAAAATTGGTTCAAACTCTGTACTGGTTGCTCCAATTACAATAGAAGAGGGTGCAAATGTAGGAGCATTGAGTTGTATAACAAAATGTTTACCCCCTTGGGCGCTAGCTTTAACAAGAGCACCTTTAAGAATACTTGAAAATTGGGTAAAAAAATAGAAAAGCGGCGTTAAGCCGCTTTCTTATTTCTTATTCTTTGCATCAGCCGCTTCTGCATTAACCCAGGCTGTATAGCTGTCCTTGAAGTTTGTTGTAAATGTTTTGATAAGATTTTGCGGATTTATGGTCGTTATACTTAAGAACAGTGCTTTTTTAGTTTCAATAGAACCGGCAACAGCAGAAGATTTTGCATTATTAAACATAGTATTAAATACAGTTAAGTCAAATTTTACGCCATTAGCATCGCACATAGCTTTTGCTTTTATAAGCATTGTTGACTGTAATTTGTCAATCATTTTTTCAGCTTTTAATTCGTACACGAATGCATATTCCCCGCTTATAGAGCTTCCATCCTGCATTGCCTCAAGCAATTCCTGATCAACATTGCCATCGTCATCAGTTACAGTTTGCGTATAATCAATATCCCATAAGTCCATATCTTTATCAGACGCATTCATTTCGTCGATAGCTTTTGCAATATTAGTATTGAATGTAGTTATAAACGCATCAACGCAATCTTTAGTATTAAGATAAGCGTGTCCTTTTTTGGACAACCCTCTTGCGCCTCTGCCTGTAATCATACCTTCTGCATTAAGAGTATCTGCTACAGACTGTGTGTATACATTTTCAAAAATATTTGCAATTTTATCAAAAGAGATGCCTTTTTCTTCAAGCATAGATTGAAGCTGAGCTTTCATCTGGCTCTTTAAGCTTTCATTAGTGAGCAATTCCTCACCCTTAGCATAAGCTTTATCTCTTGAACCGCCCCAGCCTTTACCGCGTTCGTGAATTTGCGTATTTTCATAATATCCAGAAATTCCGGAATAATCTATCAAGCTTGGATCAACTGTGTAAGCATCTCCTTTAATATCTGTGAAAGCTTTATCAGCAGCTTCCTGAGCTTTAATTTCTTCTTCTTTGATTAGAGTATTTTTTAATGTCTCAGTATTAAGTCCTGCAATAACTTCTTCCATAGCAGCTTTTAATTCATCGCCGTCAGAGAATTTCTTAAGCGCAGTCGTGATTGCAGCTTCAGTTTTAATAGTTGTTCCGCCTAATTTTACGGTAACACCTTTGTCTAATGCGGCAAGAAGAAATTCTTTTGCATATTCTTTCAGTTTGGTTAAATCCGCACCGTTATCAATCATGGCTCCGAAAGAAGCTGCGCTGGCGTTGAACTTGGCTGCGGCATCTTTCAGCTTTTCTGCATCAGACTTATTCATATATTCTTCCAGGTGAGCTTTTAAATCTGTTTGCAGATTTTCTCCATTATATCCTTTTATAAACTTATCAGCTTCGGCTTCTAATTCTTTGGCAATACGTTTAGCTGTAGCAGCAGGCATTGCTTCTACCTCAGCTCTGCCATCGCCTTTTGGTTCTGTTAAATCGGTATAGATTTCATCAAGGACATTAGATTTTATCGTATTAGGGTCTTTAGAAAGAATAGAGCTCTTAATTTCTTCGTATTTAGCAGGAAGGGCGGTCTTGAAAGCTTCTGCCATACCCGATACCTCCCCCGTATAAGAAGCTGCAAATTCTTCAAAATATTCTTTTAAGGCGGTACTAACTTCACTCAGGGAGGAAGTCTTTCCGGAGAAATCCTTGCTTATCGTTCCTGCCATATTATTAACAGCAGCTTGCATTTCAGTTTTTTGTTCCCATTCTGCGAATTCATCTTCGGATACGACTTTGTCGCCATTTTTATCAACACCAGACAATTCGACAGCATCAAGCTTCATTTCTTTCATAACCGTATCATATTCATCTTGAGTAATTGTTCCATCGCCGTCTTTGTCAAAATCTTTAAATGTCAATCTTTGGCCTGATTGTGTTGTTAAACTGCCAAACTGGTTGATACCGCTAAATCCGCTCATTTTATAACTCCTTTTCTTATTAAACATAACATTTTAGATAAAATGTTATGTGAAATTTTAAGCTAATTAGGAGTTTTACTAATGCTTTATGCTGTGTAAACTTTTGTAACAAAAAATTTTTAAAAGCTAAAGATTTGAAAAAATATGCCGTTAACAATACTATAAAGGATACATTTTATCTATTTTGTATTCTAATCGGAAAAGCGATATTTTATAAGAGTCCAAACAGCCTGAACTCCATCTTTCCAGGTTATTTTTTTACCTTCTTCATTTTTTCTTGCATTATAAGAAATTGGCACTTCCATAAAACGGACATTACGTTTTAAGACCTTTGCCGTAATTTCAGGTTCAAAATCAAACCTGTTAGACTTAATAGAAATTCCTTTAATAACATCTGCCCTAAAAGCTTTGTAGCAGGTTTCCATATCTGTCATATAAGTTCCATAAAGCACTCTTGTCATTAAAGTCAAAAATACGTTTGCAAGATAGCTTAGAAGCAAGAAATTACCGTTATTACGAGTATCTGCTAATCTTGAGCCATAAACAACATCGGCTGAATTTGTTGCAATTAGATGTACCAGAGGTTTGTAATCTTTCGGATTATACTCCAAATCAGCATCCTGAATGATAATAACATCCCCCGTAGCAGCCATAAGCCCCGTGCGAAGAGCAGCACCTTTACCCATATTACGCTGATGATAAAGTACTTTATATGGTAGTTGAGAATATAATTCTTTTGTACCATCAGTTGAAAAATCATCAATTAAAATAATTTCTTTTTCCAGACCAAAATCAACTTCTTCTATACGCTTGATGATTTCTAATAATGAATTTTTCTCATTATAAACAGGTACAAGTATTGTAATTTTATTCATTTCTCCTCCATTATTTAAATATTACTTGTCTGGCAGGTAATTTTATTATATTATTATACAATAAACAGAGAGGGTGAAATGACTTTAGAAAATTTTATTTATGAGTCAGTTTCAGAAATACTCAACGGCGGGTATGAAGAAGTAAAAAAAGATATAGAAAAACACAAAGAAATTTATAAAGACGATACGGCAATATGTTTTAGCCTATTGGCTCTTGGTGCATTTTTAAAAAAGGATAATACGAGTTTTTATCAATTTATGAATGATGCTGCGTTTCTTGTGGATCAGTCTGTTGATTCAATTACAAAAATTTTCCATGAAATGATTTTAGGCTTTGTTAATTTCACTGAAAAAAATACAACCCTATATGCTATTAACTACAACAAAGCAAGAAAACTTTCTATCAAAAGTCAAAAAACCGAATTTTTTGAAAGAGTTAATAAGCTTCTAAAATGTCCGCCGATTAGTCATTACAGCAATCATAATCAGACAAAGGATCCATTAATTGCACTTGTAAATATAGGTCAGGCTGTTGCAGCTGAAAAGAACATTGATTTGTTAATTAAAACAATCGCAGAAGAAACTAAAACAGCGTTGAATGCTGATAGATGTACTATTTTTATGTATGACAAAGAGAATAACGAACTTTATTCCAAAGTCGCAACAGGACTTGACACTAAAGAGCTGAGAATACCTGCTGATAAAGGACTTGCCGGTCATGTTGTACAGACAGGAGAAACAATAAACATAAAAGATGCTTATAATGATAAGCGATTTAACCCGAATGTTGATAAAAAGACAGGTTATAGAACTAAAACAATATTATGCATGCCTATTAAGAATTTTAATCAGGAAATTATTGGTGTTTTTCAAGTATTGAACAAATTTGATGAGTATTTTACGCCCGATGATGAAGATTTGCTTATTGCAATTGCATCCAGTGCAGGTATTTCATTAGAAAATGCCCAGCTATTTGAAAGACAAAGAAAGCTTCTTGAAGAACAGAAAGTAGTGCTTGACAGTTTCATTGAAACTCTTGCGACATCTATTGATGCGAGAGATAAAATAACCTCTGGTCATTCTTCACGTGTAAAAATATATTCATCGCTTATTGCACAAGAATTCGGAATGGAAAAGAATGATTTGTATATCTTAGAGAAAGCTGCAGCGCTTCATGATATTGGAAAAATCGGAATAAGAGACTCCGTTCTTCAAAAAGAAGGCAAGCTTACTCCGGAAGAATACAAACATATTCAGCAGCATGTTGAAATAACTCACCATATTTTGGAAAAAATTCACATGTCAGAAGATTTTAAACAAATCACTGAAATAGCCTGTTCACACCACGAAAAATATGACGGAACTGGATATTACAGACATCTAAAAGGTGAAGAAATTCCATTTGGAGGAAGAATATTAGCAGTATCTGATGTTTTTGACGCAATTACATCAAAAAGACACTACAGGGACAAAATGCCTATTGAAAAAGTTATTGACATTATAAAAAATGGGGCTGGGTCACACTTTGATCCTCTTGTGGTCGATAAATTTCTCGACATAAAACTCAGCAAAATAGTTGGAGTTTTCATCACTGAAAATCATATGGTTATTGATAAAGAAGATTTAGTAACATTAGAAAAATATAACCTACTTGATTTATATTACTCAATAGTAAATAATTGTAGTAACAAGCTATTGCAGGTATTTAATAAATATTATGTAGGTGTAGATTTAGAGCACGAATAAAATGTTAAAACAAATAATTATATCAGCATTAATACTTACAACAGCAGCCTCGGTTTATGCGGAGGAAGTCAAACCGCTTAAAGTCAAGGCAGAAACTAACGTTGCCAATATGGATATGGTAATCAAGGATAACTTTGTCAAAGCAAAGTATGCATCTGCAGAAAACAGGTTTGCTCAGAGCAACGTGAAAGCTTCTTATGATGATTTTAATGACCTTATACAGAGGGCTTCACATGATGATTATGTATTTCTTGTATACGGTATAAAAATGGCTGAGTATGGTTTCTTTGATTTATCTGATACCTTAATCAATAAGCTTGATACAAATAATTTTACGGCATCTTATATTAAAGACATAAAAAAATATTATTATCCGTCTGCAATGGTTAGTCAGAAAGATTTGATATATCTTGCGGATGCTTATTCCAATATTATGTACAACAATATGGCAATCGAAACGACATCGGAACTTTTAAACAGTACGCAGGCTGCTGACAGTGATTACAAAAATTATTTGATTTCACTGGGGTATTACAAATCAAACAATCTGCAGCAGGCGTTAAAATACATAAATAATGCAATTGTTCAGAATGATACTAATGTTAATTATTTATCACTTAAAGCTAAAATTCTGGCAGATTCTAATAAACCGAAACAAGCACTAAAAGTTCTGGATAAAATAAAAAAGACAGATTTTCAAACAGTTGATTTCCAGAGAAAAGTAAGATCTGTTGAAGAATATATTCTATATAAAACAGCCAAGGCAGAACCTCTAAAAGATTACCATCTTGCATATTATTACCACTTGCAGGAAAAGAGCCTCCTTGCCACTAAAGTACTTCAATCGGCGATTTTACAGGCTAAACAATACAGCCCGCTTATATTCTCACTGTTAGGTAAAATTTATTATGAAAATGATGAGCCGTTAAAGGCTCAGGAATTCGCCTCTCGTGCATTCAGAGAGGATAGGGATAATTATCTTGCAGCAATAACACTTGCTGATTTAAGCTATGATAACCGAAAGTACAGCGATGCCTTAAAATATTACCAGAAAGCAAAAAAATTAACTAAGGATGCAGAACCTTCTGTTGGTATGGCTAAATCATATCTTGCACTGGAAAAAGATAAAAAATCTAAAAAGATGTATGAAAAGTTATTGAAGAAATATGAGTCAAACGAAGAATTACTGGTTGATTCACTTCAGGTTTTCCCGCAAAAAGCTGATTATTATCTTCCAAAGGTTGCTTCAATAGATATTTCTAACAATGATATCTGGTTAGGCTTGGCTAATCTTGCTATTAGGGACAAGAATTTTACAATGGCTACAACTTACCTTAATAATTCTTATTATATAGACGCAAATAACTTTAAATATTATTATTATCTAAGTCTTGTACTTAGAGCTAAAGGTGATATAGAACTTGCAAATCAGTCTTTAATCAAATGCTCAAGATTAAATTCTGATTATGCATCAGATGTAAATCCGGGGCATAGCGTGTATGAAGAGTAATATTTTAATTGTAGAAGATCATGAACTAACAAGATTTGGACTTAAAACAGCATTTGAATCCTGTGATTTTATTGATAAAATCTACGAGGCAGAATCTGCTGAAAAAGGTTTAGAAATTGCGACTGAGCAAGAAATAAATTTAATTATTATGGACTTAGGTCTTCCTGGCATGAATGGGATTGAAGCTACAAAACGCATCAAAGACCTGAACAAAGATACTAAAATCGTAATACTTACATCTCATAATGATGAGCAGGAAGTATTAAACAGCTTAAAAGCAGGAGCCAATGCATATTGTTCAAAAGAGATTAATCCAAAACGGCTTATTCAGGTTGTTCAGTCTATTTTAGACGGAGCAGCTTGGTTTGATCCTTCTATTTCACATATTGTTCTCGAAGCAGCGACAAAATCACAAAACATTACACAGAATAAATCCGAAAAAGATTACGGGCTGACATCACGTGAAACCCAGATTTTAAAACTTATTACAGAAGGGTACAGTAATATTGAAATTGCTAAAGAACTTTTTGTAAGTATTAATACTACCAAAGCTCATGTTGCAAGTATATTGCAAAAACTTGAAGTAGATGATAGACTACAAGCAGCACTAAAAGCGTTAAAAGAAAGATTGGTTTAGTAAATGGATGGAATTGCATCAATATTAGTAGTAGATGATAACCCGAAATATTTAGCGGATGCCCTCCCTATGTATGGATATGATGTTACTGTTGCTAATGACGGTTTAGAAGCTTTAAAAATACTTGACCAGAAAGAAGGCGCTTTTGATTTGATTCTTCTTGATGTAATGATGCCTAATATGGACGGGTGGGATACATTAAAAGCAATTAGAAGCAATAAAAAGATTAAATACATTCCTGTTATTATGATTACTGCTGTTAGTGAAGACCAGAAGGTTGTATCAGGCTTAAGAATAGGAGCAGATGATTATATTGTTAAACCTTTTATTCTGCCAAATCTTCTTGCTCGAATAGAAGCAGTACTAAGACGCTGCCAGTGGCAGAAAGAGGCAGCACCAAAACAGGAAGCCGGTTTAAATAAAAATGTAAACATTGACGCTCTTACACCAAAGGAAAAAGAAGTACTTGCTCTTGTTGCAAAAGGTGCAAGCAATCAAGAGATTGCAGACCAATTATATGTAAGAGATGTGACCGTAAAAACACATTTGAACAGTATTTTCAAAAAATTAAAAGTAACAAATAGAACGCAGGCTGTTTTGCTTGCAATGCAGATGAATTTGATTAGCTAAGAAGGAGTTAATAAAACAATGTTGTCAAAAGAAGAATTAGTCAATCTGGCACAAACTGATATTGAATCATTTAATACAGAAATTAGAAATGCAAATGGAAGTGTAGATTTGAGCGAAACCGATTTTAGCGGTGCAAATATAGAAGGAGCAGAGTTTATAAATGTTGATTTAACCTCTTCAAGTTTTGCTGACAGCCATTTGACAGAAGTAAAATTTGACGGCTGTGATTTAACATCTGTAGACTTTACAAGAGCGTCTATCATTGAATGCTCATTTAATGAATCTGTTCTAAACGGAACAGATTTCAGCTATTCTAAAACTGACTACTGCAATTTTTCTGACGCTGATTTGGCAGGAGCCATTTTTCAAGGAGCTGATTTAACAAATTCAGATTTCTCTGCCGCAGAAAACTTAAATGCCTGCAGATTTGACGAAGAAACAATCTGGCCTGATAACGAATATCTGCCGGAAGATTTTGATTCAAACTATGCTTCTGACTTATCTTCACTTCAAGATGAAGATGATTATCAACAATCAGATTATTAAATCTTCCAGATTTTTATTTTCAGAATTAAGAGTTTTATATTGTATATTAGAGGACAGCTTTTTAAGCTGTTCTTTAATTTCATATTTATTACAGCTCATCTTCACATACTCATCATCCATGCCGATTTCCTTAAAGCCTTTTTCTTTGTATTTTGATACAACATCAATAGGACCGTCAATGACAGCCGAAAGCTTGATTAATTTTATTTTTAATTCTTCAGCAAGCTTAAACATCTGATAAAACAGGGTGCTGCCAGTATAATTTACCCTTTTTCCATTCGGCTGGGGTATGTCGCAGATTGCATCAAGATAAAAACTTTTAATATCATCAAAAAAGGATAAAATACCGCAAGGTCTAGAGTTTGACACGGCAAGATAAGCTCTGCTGTCCGAATTTTGCGCCGACTCAACGGCATAGTTGAAAACTTTCTGCCAGCGCTTACGATCGAATTCCGGCATATCTCTCAAACTTTTATCAAAATCAACAGAATCTTTCAATTTTTCCAGAAATTTTTTATCTTTTGATGTAAGTTCATATAAATCAATTTTGGTTGTGACATTTTTAAATTTATTTTTTGTCACAGCCAAATGCTTTGCTCTAAATGTCTGATTACTAATCTCCATACAAAAACTAAACTCTCTAAAAAATAAATTTGATAAAATGTTACAATAAATTTACATATACACTTGTAAAATAAAATACTTTAAGGTACACTTGAGATACACTGGTAGAAAGAAGGAAATAGAACTATGTCAAAACAATGTGAAGTATGCGGAAAAAAACCTATTAAAGCAGCTAAATTAACATTCTCTCATAAACAAATTGTAAAAAGACAAACTCCAAATTTACAAGATATCAGAGTTAATGTAAACGGACAAACTAAAAAAATGACAGTTTGTACTTCTTGCTTGAAAGCCGGAAAAGTTCAGAAAGCTGTTTAATTAGTAGTAAAAAATTACCCAAAAAAGAACCGGTTGGCCGGTTCTTTTTTTAACTCAAATTTTCATGCGCCTGAGCCACAACATTTGCAACAGGTAGCTTGCATTCTTCACCTTCTGTACTAAAATGAACCAGATACTCAATATTGCCAGCAGGTCCTTTTATAGAAGAATACGTAAGCCCTCTGATTACATATTCTAGTCCGCATATGCAGTTCAAAACATTGTTAATAACCATCTCATGAGTCTTTTTATCTTTCACTACTCCGCCTTTTTCAACCAGCTCTTTACCAGCCTCAAATTGAGGTTTTATAAGACAAATCATTTCGTGATAATCCGGCTTCATAAGAGTTTTTAAATTAGGAAGAACTTTTTCAAGAGAGATAAATGATAAGTCAGATACCAGCAAATCCGCCATAACTTCACCTTCTGCATAAATATCATTCACTCCGCAGATTTTCAAGTTTGTTTTCTCTATGGTTTTAACCTTGTCAGAGCTTCTTATTTTCCAATCGAGCTGTCCATAACCAACGTCTACTGCATAAACAAATTTTGCACCGTTCTGCAAAAGACAATCTGTAAACCCTCCAGTTGAAGCACCAGCATCAAAACAAATTCTATCTTGTACATTCACATCAAAGCTCTCAAAAGCTTTTTTAAGCTTGAACCCGCCTCTGGACACAAAAGGCATTGATTTGACCTTAAAATCATATTCTTTTGAAGGGTCGATTTGAAACCCTGCTTTTGTAATAACTTCTGTTCCAATCATTACATTCCCTGCTAGAATTGCAGCAGATGCTTTGCTTTTATTCTCAAAAAAGCCCAAATCAACAAGTATTTTATCTAAGCGTTCTTTAGATTTACCCCTTTTCAAATTTCAAAAAACCTTTCTGCATTGTTAGTTGTAATATCAATAAGTTCGTTAAGCGGTATTTGCCTTAAATTAGCAATTTCTTCTGCTACATATCTTACATATGCCGGAGTATTCGGCTTACCCCTGAAAGGAACAGGTGTAAGGTACGGAGAATCTGTTTCTAAAACTAATTTATCCAGAGGAATTTCCCGCGCTACATCTTTCATTTTTACAGCATTTTTAAATGTTACAACACCGCCAAGTGCTATATACCAGCCCTTTTTTACACATTCTCTCATAAATTCTACACTACCGGAAAAGCAGTGAAAAAGAGCCTTTGATGATTGATTGTACTCAAGAAGTAAATCATACGCGTCCTTATGAGCTTCCCTGTCATGGATAACTATTGGCAGATTAAGTTTATTTGCCAGTAAGATTTGCTTTACGTAAACCTCCTTCTGCAAATCAACAAATGATTTATCCCAGTAATAATCAAGCCCAATTTCGCCCACCGCCTTAACTTTATGATTTTTAGCAAGTTCTATCATTCTTTCTTCAACTTCTTGAGTATAAGTTTTTGCCTCAGATGGATAAATGCCAATCATTGCGTAAATGTTTTCATCCGCTTCAGCAGCTGCAATAACTTTTTCCATCGAAGATACTTCTACAGATGGTATCACAGCCTTTTTTACCCCGAAATCTTTCATTAGCTGCAAAGTAGATTCAATAGGGGCTTCAAGCATATCTATATGAGCATGTGTATCTATTAAATATTCTTTCATATTAGAAATTATATCATGTTAAAAACAAACAGCTTTATATTCACACTTGCACTCAGTTTTTTTAGGTGGAATCTCATCACTATTTATTTTCGCAGCAGCATTAACTAACCTTTTTTGATATTCTTCTCCTAGTTCAGGAGAATATTCAACGGCCAGCTCTTCTTTATTTTTTAAATCAATATAAATAAATTTCACCTTATCAGTTTTAAAAAATTTACTTACTGCAAGAAGATAAATCATAGTTTGGTAATCAAATTTTGCATTCTTAGGAGCTGAACCTGTTTTGTAATCAAGAATATAATATGTATCATCTTCTTTAACAAGCGCATCAAGACGACCTCCAAAGAAAGCATCTCCTAGTTTTAGAGATAAATTATATTCTGTATTAACAACCTCATATCCAAAATATTTTATGCCCTTTAAATAGTTCCATACCGCAGCTTCACGTTCAGAAAGAGAAAGCTCCATTTTATCAATATTTTCTCCGCGCAAATAATATGAAGCAAGGGCATGGATGTTTTTACCAAATTCAAAAATATCATCATTTACAGGCATAGAAATATTTTTGACATAACGTAAATAAAACTTTCTCGGACAAAGTTCATAAGTTTTCAGCATATTGGGAGAAATCATCAAAAACATGTTAACCCTCTAAATAAGTATAATCCGGATTATTTTTTAATTTTTCCTCAATCTGTTCAAATGTTGCCAGCCCTTCAGTAGCCCCAAACTCAGAAACAACACTGGAAGAATTAACTGATGCATACATAAGTGACAATCCAACATTTAATTTTGTTCTCTCTAAAGCTGCGCAGAAAGTTGAAGCAAAAGCGTCACCGGCACCCAAAGTTGAAATTACAGGAGAAGGAAACACAGGACAAAAATAGAATTTTTGCCCGTCATAAGCATATGCCCCTTTGCCGCCATCTGTAATTACAACAATCTGGTAATCCATGACTTTCATGGTTGTAAGCATTTTCTTCACATCTCTATGAATAAGTTCATGCGAAAATTTCTCAGTTTTGGTATCAGGCCTTACCTGAATGCCTGTAGCCATAGTAGCTTCTTCCTTATTCATTACAACAATATGGGCAGATCTCAGTATTGTTTTTATATGCTCAAATCCTCTTTTAATACTTGTTGAACCAGCATTAAAACAAATTTTTGTGTCATGCTCATGCGCATAATCAACAATAGACTCAAGAACTTTATTTGATTCGCCGTTTAAAGGCGCAACATAGATTAAATCAGCATCCTCAATGGCTTTAAAATTAATTTCACTTTCCATAATTTGAGCATTTGCTCCTCTATGAGCAAGAACAGTTCTATCACCTTGAAAACTTACCAGAATTATTGAAAACCCTGTGGATGCTTCTTTATTTTGAATTATATTAGCTAAATTTACATTTTTATTTTTGAAAGCATCTAAAATACCTTCTGAATAAATATCCTCACCTATTTTAAATATAGCAGAAGTATCAAACCCTAAATTAGCAAAATTACAGGCTGTATTAACACCGCCGCCTCCAACATTTGAAGAAAAGGTTGTAATATCAATCTTCGAGCCATATGGATAACTCATAAAATCAGAATTTTTTGTCTTCGAACATACTGAAACTATATTTGCATCATCGCACTCAACAAAAACATCCATTGTAGCGCTGCCGATTGTTAATACCTTTGTCATAATACTTCCTCCTGTAATATTTATATTTTAATACAAATAGCAAAAAAAATATTTACAGGTATTATATAAATCAGGAGGTAAAATATGAATTTAAATATTAACAACGTAAATTTTCAAGGAAGAAACGAAGTTCTTTATGGTCTTAAAAAAGCAGCTCAAGAAGCACAAAATATTGGCAGAAACAGCATTCAAGCAGCAGGTCCTCGTCCTTTAATAAAAGATAAGGAAATATATCAAGCAAAAGGCGCTCTAAATGCATACTGCGACATGGCAGTCAAAGATGACTGGTTTGTAGAAACAATTAATAGTATTTCACCGAATGTTACTAAAGAAATTAAGGAAACTCTAAGCCCGATAAAAAATGACTATGCAAGTGCATACCCTCATGAAACATTTATCAGTGCAATCAAAAATGCAGTAGAAAGCGCTAAAAACAATGCTGATACGAGCCTTAAAAATTTCTTTGAAAAAATTAAAATGTAAAAAATTGTAAATATTAAATACGTACATAGTGTATTTTTTATTTAGTTATTCTATAATGTTTGTATACAAGGATATGTGAGTTATATATAAATAAAAAGAGAGATTATAATTCACTATGTGATTAGGGAATATAGTGCAGATTTCTGCACCGGGTCAGAAAGGTTAGGGAATGGCTCTTACAATTAATACAAATATGTCGTCTTTAATAGTACAGAAGAACTTGAATGCTGCGACATCAATGCTAAACAAGAGTATTGAAAGAATGACGACCGGGTATAAAATCAATCATGCAGCCGATAACGCAGCAGGTTATTCTATTGCGACAACCTGGAAAACACAGTTAGGATCTTTAGATGTAGCATCTGATAATGCCTCAACCGGCGCAGATATGCTTACAACATTAGAGGATACTTATTCCTTAATTACCTCACATTTACAGCGTGTAAGAGATTTGACCGAACAGGCTGCCAATGGAACTTATGGTTCTGATTCATTAAAAGCAATTGCTTCTGAAATTACTGCAAGACTAGAAGAAATTGACCGTATTAGTGCTAACTGTGAATTTAACGGTTTGAAGATGATGGATGGTTCACTAACAGATGATATTAACCTTCAAGTTGGTTTATACAGTGATGCAGCAAGCAGAATTGCTCTTGATGCTTCTTTATTCCAAAATGGGCATGTATCTGCATTATTCAAAACTTTTGGCGGTGTTGGCGGTGCTACAGTAGCAGAAGTTGCAAAACTTTGTTCTGGATATGATGGAAAACAAATTACAGGCGGACAAAATGAAATGCTTAATAAGATTGATGCTGTAATTAGTGAAATATCTGCAAGGACTACTACACTTGGTGCTGCTCAAAACAGGATTGAATCTGCTGTTGAATCAATAAATGTACAGTCAGAAAATATAACATCATCACTTTCTACATTAAGAGATGCTGATGTTGCTGAAGAATCTTCTAATTATATTAAAGCTCAAATACTCCAGCAGGCATCTGCAACATTACTCGCAACTGCTAACCAAACACCGAGTATTGCTTTAAACTTATTATAAATTTTAAATTTGTTGTTGATTGGGATATGTACTTATATATGAGCTTGATATTAATCAAGCTCTTTTATTTTACATAAAATATGCTATAATTATATTGGTTATAATATATAACATTTCTATCAAAATGTTATATATATTTCAAATTACTACTATATTTAATACTTTTTAATTTTTTTTAATTTTTTTCCAGCATTATTATTCTGCGTGTATCTGTTATCCTGCCTGATAGCATAACATTTTGATAGAAATGTTATGTTAAAGAAAGGAAAAGTATGATTGAGAAACACATCATTAATTGTACAGACAAACGCACAGCTATTAAACATTTTATGGCAAAAGGTTTTTCTCTTGCAGAAGTTCTTATTGTTGTAGCTTGTGTAATAGTAATTGCATTACTGTGTTTACAGGTACTAAAAAAGATTATACCGGCTAGAGAAGCTCGTATGTTTAAAAAGGCATATAACTTAACTGCACGTCTTGTACCTTCTATGGTACATGATGAGGATTTGTATCCGGAAGTTGACGGCAAAAATGCTCCTCAGTTTCTGGGCAATACTGAATGGGTTATTTATGAAGGCAAAAAATATGAAGGCACAACTAAGTTTTGTGGACTTTTTGCTGCAAAAATAAATGCGCTCTCTGAGGTAAGCTGTATTGCTAACGCCAGCCTTGATGGGAAAGCTACACTTAAAACAAATGACGGGATTGTTTGGGTTCTACCTGTTACAGATTTCAAAGAATTAAAAACACCTGGTATAATTCAGATAGACACAAATGGTGCGAAGAAACCAAACAAAGACGGTTATGACAGATACAAAATATATGTTTATCAGGATGGAACTGTTTCAGATAAACCTGTAAACATGCCGGATTTGCCGGTTATTCCAGATGAACCTGGCAATCCTGGTTCAAACACTTCTAGTAGCACTTCAAGTAGTAGTAGTTCTAGTACATCATCTACTACTTCAAGCAGTTCTAGCGGGACTTCTAGTAGCAGCAGCTCTAGTACATCTTCTGGCACGTCATCTGGTACCTCAAGCAGTTCTAGTGGTACTTCTAGTAGCAGCTCTAGTACATCTTCCGGCACATCGTCTAGTACTTCAACAACTTCGAATACTTCAAACAGCTCGATTACACCACCATTTATCCCTGAAAGAAATCTTGGTTTATCTTTAGATGGAAGTACCTGGATTTTATTCACTAAAAATATTGATGGGCCTAAAAAGAAAGGTTGGAAAAGAGTTTTACCTCAAAACTTGGCCAACGATACTTCACTGGTACTCAATTGGGTCAGCCATTATTACACTATAGCTTTAAATAGACAGGGGGTTGATCAGGATTGCCTTTACTCTGCATATTTAAGATTAAAATCGTTATATTCAGAAGGAATGCGCCAGATTTATACAGAATGCGCAAATGGAAAACCTTTAGAAAGAGGCAAAGGTGCAATGGTATCATTCACTTTTGAAAACAAAACATACCAGGCTGCTTATGCTCAGGATGATGATGGTAAAGAATTTAATAAAAGCTTAAGTGCAGCATACCAAACGGCAAAAGCTAATCAGCTGGGTTTGTGGTTAAGAGTTTTAAGAGATCGATATAGATATGGGCTTGAGATAAATACAAAATGTATAACCGGCTTACTCCAGAAATTCTATGAGGAAGAATTGGATAAAAAATATAAATAATCTTGTAGAAAGAGGAATTAATTGTTATTAATTCCTCTTTCTCTATTGCTATGAATTCATTTTTCTGTTATTCTTGAAACGTAGATTAGGAAAAGAGGAGTTTTTTATGGATTTAATGAAGGGTAAAAAAGGTATAATCTTTGGTGTTTCTAATACACATGGTATAGCCTATGGTATTGCAAAACAGCTATTTGACGAAGGTGCTGATATTGCATTTACATACGCCGGCGAAGCTATGGAAAAAAGAGTTAAACCTATTGCAGAAAGTATGAACGCTAAGCTTATTATGAGCTGCGATGTTACAAAAGAAGAAGAAGTTGAAGCAGTATTCAAAGAATGTGAAAAAATATACGGTAAATTAGACTTTGTTGTTCATGCTGTTGCCTTTGCTCCTAAAGAAGATTTGATGGGCAGATTTGTTGATACTTCTAAAGAAGGCTGGGATATCGCACTTGGCGTTAGCGCATATTCTCTTGTAAGAGTTTGCAGACATGCTGAACCTCTTATGAACGAAGGCAGCTCTATTTTTGCATTAACATATCTTGGTTCTGTATTATCAGTTCCTAGCTACAATGTAATGGGTGTTGCAAAGGCTGCATTAGAATCTGCTATGAGATTCCTTGCTGTAGACTTAGGCAGCAAAGGTATTCGTGTTAACTGCTTATCTTCCGGACCGGTAAAAACACTTGCATCAATGGGTATTGCAGGATTTTCTAAAATGCTTAAGGCTGCTACAATGAGAGCTCCAATGAAAAGAAATGTTTCTTTGGAAGACGTTGGAAAAGCAGGTTTATATCTTGCATCTGATTTATCAAGCGGTACTACTGGTGAAGTTATTTATGTTGACTGCGGATGTCATTCTGCTTACGCTTCAGCTGAAGAAATGGATGTTATTTCTAAAGCAGAGTAGAACTAATACTTTAAGCGGATTTGCATAAATATGCAAATCCGCTTTTATACAAAAGATAGGATGTACATATGAAAAAAATATTATCAACACTTTTTTTATTAACAGTAATTCTCTTTAATGCTTTGCCATCTAAAGCTATAACATACAAAGAAGCAAGCGAAAGTAATAAACCTATGGCAATACTCGTATATGCAAGCTGGGTTGATAATCTGGAGGATATCAAAAAGGCTTTTAGTAACATGGAAAATAAATATAGCCAGTCCTACAATTTCGTTTATCTAGATATTGCATCTGAAGATACTAAACTTTTCAACCAGAAGTATCATATTTATCCAAACTTGCCATATGTCCTTTTATTTAAAGACAGAGGCAGAATATCAAGATATCTTCAGAAAAACTGTATAAACGATGAAGCTTGTTTTACAGAAAAACTTAATTTCTTTGCTAATTAAAGATCGTTTTTAGTATAATCTATGCCGCCAACGGCATTATATAAAGATATTGATGAGATAACATTGTCGATTTTTGCGGCAATGTTTCTCTGTTTAGCGACGTATAGATTTACTTCTGATTTCATTTCATCAAGCATCGAAGAATCTCCAATGCTAAATTGTTTTTCTGCTAATATATGCTTTTCCTTTTCAATAGAGTAATCTTCATCCGACTTTATAAGATTTGCCTTTGTTGTCTTTGCTTCTGCAAGAGCGTCATTAACCTCTTGAATTGATGTCAGTACAGTTTTTTCATAGATCTCTACAGCTTTTTTATATTCGTACTTATTTATTCTATATCTTGCCATTTTAATTCCTCCGGTAAATATATCCCAACGAGGAGCTATCCCGGCATTAGCAAGAAAAGTTTCTCCTGCAAACATTCTATTCCATTTATAGGCATTAAAACCAAGATTGCCGTAGAGTATAAATTTGGGAAGAAACTCACGCCTTGCAACTCTTACATCAATACCCGACTTTTTCACATAATCTTCCGAAGAAATTAAGTCTGGTCTGAATTGAATAATAGTTGTAGAAAGAGTTTCAGGAGTTTGAGGGGAAGATATCGACTGATAATCAGAAAGCTCAATTGCTTTATCAGTATTGAGGCCTAGCAGAACAACAGCCTCATCATTCAATATTTTTTTGTTTTCCTTAAGCTTATTCAAATCTTTTTCAAAATTAACTAATATCTGCTTTTCATCTAAAACTTCGTTTATTGAAGCCAGTCCCGAATTATACTTCTTTTCAGTCATGCTTACAATATTTTTTTGTAAATCAATGATTTTTAAGAGATTTCTTTCAAGTTCATCCATTTTAATCAAATTATAATAATCAGCTGCAAAACTAGAGGTTATATAAATATATGCAGCTCTTTCCTGCTGTTTTGCAATTTCTGCCTGTTTTTTGGCACTCTTACGATTCAAATAATTCTGCCCCCATATATCAATTTCATATGAAGCATTCAGAGGCAAAAATATTTCATTTTGAATATATTTAGGAATTACCACAGAGCCAAATTGTGTTCGCGGTCCTCTGAAAACTCTGGATACACTTCCGTCAAAACCTAATTGAGGAAGCTGATTTGCTCCGGCTAGTCTAATATTTTCTTCAGCTTGCTTTGTTTTTAAAGCTGCTATTCTCAGGTCATGATTATTTTCATATAATGTCTGGAAATGATTAATTAACACTTCATCATTATAATTCTTCCACCAGTCCATATTCATATAATCCAGACGGTTTGTACATTCTTTTGCACCAACCGGGAGTGAAATTAAAAATAAACTTATAATTAGAATTTTTTTAAATGTCATATTTACACTTATCCTTCTTGTGTTATTATGATAACACAAAGGGATTTTATGAAACAAGATATTTTATTAGAACAAAAAATTGGCTTAAGACTCTCTAGAATAGGGCTATTATCTAAGATTTTTGCAGGCCAGCAGTTTGTAAAAAATTGTTTTGATATTACTCCTGAACAATTTACTGTACTATATACACTTAAAATAAATAATGGTATGTATCTGCGCCAGCTTGCATGCGTTACTCTTAAAGACAGACCCAATATAACAAGAATTGTTTCTATACTTGAGGCAAAAGAATACTTAACATCTGCAATAGATAAAGAAAAAAGAATGGTGAAAAAGTTATACATCACTGAAAAAGGATTAGATGTGTGCGAAAAAGTACTTCCTTCAATATTAAATATCTGGCAGGATACAGTGGCAAATATTTCAGAGGAAGAAATAGAAAAATTTTTGAAAACGTTAAATAAAATAGAAGTTAATTTAAAAGACAAGGTTGTAATACAAAATTAGGTGAGATTATGGCTAGAAAACATGAAGACAAGAATGATAAAGATTTTATAAAAAAAGCAAAAGCAAGATTAAAAAAAAGACGTCCGGAATATAAGAAAAAACGTGTAATAGTACCATCCATAACAGGTGTTATATTAATTATACTAGGTATTGTAGCTGCAATACACTCTACTTATTTTCAGTCAACAGATGATGCATTTGTAGAAGGAAGACTTGTGTCAATTGCTCCAAGGGTTGCAGCACCGGTCGTAAAACTGCTTGTAGACGATAATCAGGAAGTTAAAACAGGCGATTTACTGGTAGAGCTCGATCCGAAAGACTTTGAAGTTGCATTAGATCAGGCAGAAGCTAAGCTTGCAGAAGCAAAAGCAGGTTTAAATATTGCTGTTAAGCAGGTTGATGAGAGTTCATCCAAAGTTAACAAGTCTTATGAAGATATTACATCTGCCTCTTCAAAGCTTGATTTTGCCCAAAAAGATTTTGCAAGATATAAAGACCTGTACAAAGATGGAATTGTATCAAAGCAGGCTTATGAAAGAAGTAAAACTGCTCTAGAAGTTGCAGAGGCAGAGTTTAATGCAGCTCAGGAAAACTCTATGGCCTCAATGCATGCTCTTGATTCAAATAGAGCTAAAACACAGGCTGATGAAGCACTAATCAAACGTCTTGAAGCAGAAGTAGAACAAGCAAAATTGAATTTGCAATACACCAAGATTTACGCCCCGCAGTCCGGTAAAATTGCAGCCAGAAGTGTAGAAAAAGGTAATTATGTTAATATCGGTCAGCCTTTAATGAATATTGTACCGGAGCAGGTTTGGGTAGTTGCTAATTTTAAAGAAATTCAGCTTACTCATATGAAGGAAGGGCAAAGCGTAAGGATTAAAGTGGATACATATCCCGGCAAAAGATTTAAGGGCCATGTTGAAAGTATTCAGCGCGCCACAGGAGCTAAATCAAGCTTATTTCCGCCGGAGAATGCTGTAGGCAGCTACGTAAAAATCGTCCAGAGAGTTCCTGTCAAAATATTGTTTGATGAAGATATCTCAGGTTATAACATTGTTCCTGGTATGTCAGTTGTACCAAAGGTAAGAATTAAAGATGGAAGAAAAGAAAATTAACCCGTTTATAATAGCTATCGCAGTACTTCTACCATCATTTCTGGCACTGGCTGCGTCATCTGGAACTAATGTAAGCCAGCCGCATATAGCAGGTTTTTATGGTGCAACTCAATATGAAGCAAATACCGTTATCACCTGTTACATAATATCAGGAGGCCTTATGCTTCCGGTTACAGGTTATCTTGTAAGGCTTATAGGCAAAAAGTTATTATTTATATATAGTATCATTGTATTTGCTATAGGCTGCCTGCTCTGTGTAATTTCGCCAAATCTTCAGGCGCTTATTGGTGCACGAGTTATTCAAGGTATTGGAAGCGGCTGTATATTGCCTTTATGTCAGGCAGTTCTACTTGAAGTTTTTCCAGAAGAACAACGCGGGGTTGCTATGGGATTATTCGGAGTTGCAGCAATGTTTTCACCGCTTGCAGGCCCTTTTATTGGAGGTTATTTAACTGATAACTACTCATGGCAATGGATTTTCATTATAAATATCCCATTGTGTCTTTTATCTTTATTATTAGTCAAACTGTTTGTTCCAGATGAACAGCCGGTTAAACAAAAATATAACAAAAAATTTGATATCTTCGGGTACGCTTCTATCGTAATAGCAATGGGATGCCTGCAGGTTGTACTTGACAAAGGACAGCAGCATAACTGGTTTGATGAAACCTGGATATGCTGGTTATCAGGTATTTGTATATTTTCCTTCGTGTTTTTCTATGTTTGGGAGCTTGAATATAAGTATCCTGTAATTGATATCAGAGTATTTAAGGACAGAAATTTTCTGTTCGGTACCTTTGCAAGCGCATTTATAAATGTTGTTTTATATTCTACTCTGCTGCTTGTACCAATGTTCGTGCAGAGTTTAATAGGCTATAGTCCTTCTATGTCAGGACTTTTAATGTTTCCAAGAGCAGTCGTCTGTTTTATCGGCTTGATTGCAGCTGGAGAAATATCAAAATACGTTGAAGGCAGACTGCTTGCCATAATAGGATTTATAATAATTGCAATTTCACTTCTTATGCTTACACAAATGAACCCGAACTCTTCTATGGAAAGCATAATTCTGCCTAATATACTGCTTTGTATTGGAGTTCCTATTGCATTTGTACCAATTACAGCGCTGTCGTTTCAAACTTTGCCGGCGTCTAAAAATGCTGATGCAGCTGCATTGCATGCTCTTTTTAAGAATATATTAACAGCAATGTCAACTTCAATATCTTCTACATTTATTGCAAGAGTATCACAGGTTTATCAAAATTACTTTGTAGGGAATTTATCACCACATAATCCAATGTTCCTGTATAAATTTACAGCACTTCAGCACAAATTTATGCGGTATTATCCGAGTGTTGTAGCTTCCAGAAAAGCTGACGGAATGCTGTATAAACAGCTTTTAGCTCAAGCCAGGCTTGCTTCCTTCTTTGATATTTTTACAATCCTTGCACTATTAATGCTCTTTGCTATACTGTTAGTGCTGCTTCTAAAAAATAAACCTAAAAAATGTAAAGAATTGTAAATAAATATTTAAAGACTGAAATTCATCCTAAAAATATTACTTTATTAATATATAAAGTTGAAGATACGATGATATAAGAAAGGATGGCAATATATGGTTGCAGAAGCAAGCGGAGCTGGCAAAACGAATGGTGCAAATCCTGTATGGTTTGATTTTGCTCAAAAAGATGCAGCACCTAAAGAAACTGAACAGCAAAAATTACAAAAAACTAACGTATGGGACTATGCAAACGCAATGCAAGCCGGTGCCTATATGGGCTAAAGATTAAGAAAACCTGAAGTTAAACTTCAGGTTTTTTATTATATAATACACATATGAGAGAATATGAAAAAATGATTGCCGGGTTAGATTACTACCCGATGAATGACGAAGAGTTAGTAGAATTAAGAAGAATCTCACTGGAAAAGACCAGAGAATTCAATGCTGAGCCTGATGCTGACAAGCGTGAAGCTATTTTGAAATCTTTTTTAGGAAAAATGGGAAAAGGGTGTTATATTACTCCAAGCTTGTTTTGTGATTATGGCTGCAACCTTGAACTTGATGACAATGTCTATTTTAATGCAAACTGTGTCGTTCTTGATTGTGCTAAGGTTAAAATCGGTGAAAACACATTTGTTGGGCCGAATACACAATTTTACACACCTATACACCCGCTGGATTACAAAACAAGAAATACTTTTATTGAATTTGCAAAGCCAATAACTGTAGGCAAAAACTGCTGGCTAGGGGGAAGTGTTGTTTTACTTCCCGGGGTTACAATAGGTGACGGATGCGTTATAGGAGCCGGAGCAGTTGTCACAAAGGATATTCCGGCAAATTCTCTTGCGGTAGGAAATCCTGCAAAGGTAATAAAAACTATTGAACAAAACTAAGACCGGTAAAATACCGGTCTCTTTTTCGCAATTTATTTAATGTTTGCTTAGTCATGGACTTTTTGTTTAAAAGCGTGCTCTTTTCTGTCATTCTCCAAATTTGGTGTGTCTATTTCGAAGACATAAGCATCTGCAGGTGCAAGATTTACTCTTAACTCGTTTTCGCTTACCTGGAATTCACTTGTTTCGCCATATTCAGGCACCATGTTTTCTAATTTCTGTGTTTCTTTTAAACCAGGTATTTCGATAATCCCTGTTACATTTCTATTTGGATTTTTGTTTGCAACTACAAGTATAGTTCTGCCATTGTTATGTCTAGCATATGTAATAATCTGGTCATATTTATCTTCACGTTTATCAAGTTCTATAAAACTGCTGTTTCTATCTGCCAGTACGTCCAGATTTTCACTTCTCATCTTGAGAGCACCTTTCATGACTCTTTCTATATCAGGACAATCACCACCAGGCTTTCTAGAAAGATTAAACAGAGCTAAACGATATCTATGCTCGTTCATCAATGTTTTTTCAGTATAGGTTTCAATATTTTCTGTATCTCTATATTTATAATCATAATAGTCACCAGTCTGGAAACCATCAATAAAATACGGATTACACATTGGGATTGTTGACTGTAAAATTGTAGTTAGCTTACAGAAATTTTCTCCGCCGTGAATCATTGAAGAACTGTCATCGTGTGTCAAGAATGAACCAATTACACTCTTCCCTGCCGGTAGTCTATGAGATAAGTCTAAGTTTAATTTTACATAGTCATTAAAATCCGAACAATTTCTCCAGTCATGGAATATATGATACTGTCCATAATATTCATCAAAGCCAGCTTTTAATAAATCTTCCGGTCTATCATAAGGCATATTTACCATTGGAGAAGCACATTCATATGTATAGCTTTCAGCAAGCCACGCAAATTCTGGATCTCTTTTTCTTGAATAATTAATTAAAACATCCCAGAATTCAGGCGGTTTTGCTCTTGCAACGTCAGCTCGTATACCATCAATACCAAGGTCAATACAAGCATCTACATATTGCTTATGCATTTCCAATAATTTTGGATTTAAAGTTCTTTCTGCCTCATCTGCCCATGGCTCAAACATTCTAATATCAGCCCAGCCTTGAGGAGTTTTATCTTCACCGTTCCTTCCATATGCCATAAGTTCAGGTTCTGCTTCAAACATATCAACAGATGCGCAGCTTGGAAGATCTAACATAACTCTGATACCGCGTTTATGGCATTCATCAATTAAAGCCTTGAATTGTTCATCCGGTGTCCTAGGATCATTCTTATCAACAATCATTGGATCTATAGCAAGATGTCCGTCGTCAGTTACATATTTTGCAGGAGAATAAAGCGAACCTGCAGTACCCATTGCATTCTTCTTTCCTGGCGGATGAATTGGAAGAATATGTATTGTATTAATGCCATCAGCTTTTAATTCATCCAATCTTGAAATTGCACTTAACAAAGTACCGCATTTTTCACCTGTACTCAACGTTACTTTATCATCGCCGTTTAAATCCTGAGCTGTAAATGTTCTTGGGACAATAGCAAGCATTACAGCCTGATTATTCTGAATCATTGTCCTCAAATTATTTTTATAAGGTGCTTTATTAGCAGCCGCTAAATCAATCTTTTTAACTGCAGGAGCATTTAAGCGCGCCAGATTTTCAAGATATTTTGCAGATACATTACTATCTGCATTCTTTTCTTCTGAAGGCTTACTAACCAACGGCTGCTGTGCTGCAGCAGCTCTGAAATTAACTGGCATAATTTTAGCTATTTGCATCATCATTCACCTGCTTCTGTATATTTTGAGGATTTCTTATTTTACCAAAACCAAACTGCGCCAGAATAGCTGTACCAAAGACTGCCCCGCCAATGACTGATGCTATTCTTAGCCATTTTTGATTACCATATCTTTTTCCTGCAGCATTTTTAATCAAGTCTACCGGATTTTGTGCAACAAGATTAAATTTAGCCATTCTTGTACGGGATGATTTTGTATAGTTGTTAACTGCATCGCCGTTTAAAATATGCTGAGGTTTTGTAAAATCTATATTATTATTGCCTATAATATCCTGAAATCTTTGAATATAAGATTTTAAACGACCTTGGATATTTCCGGAAGCTAAATCTTTTGATGCGTCTAACCCTTTCTGAGTAGTATTATCCAAATTAGGAAGCCAAATTGTACGCATCAAATCTTTATAATACTCAGGATTATTAATCGTATTAAGCTTCAATGTATGATCTGAAGATGTTGCTGTCATTAAAGCTTCTTTACCTTTTGCAAGAATCTCTTTGTCATATCCGCCTTCCGGAATTGGACGTTTATAGACATCAAATAAATGTAAAATTCTATTGAATGAATTATTTGCACCTTGATATCTTTCAACGATTCTTGAAATTTCCAGATTTTTAGAAGAACCTACACCTTTTGAATTATATTTAGCATATTCCAGACGTCCGGCATCATCTAAATTATCCCAATATTTAATACCTGCATACTTATCTTTTTTAACACCATCAAGAAATTCATACAAATCTTTTCTTGATTTAACTGAATTTGACAGAGTAGAAACATCTTCTTTTACAAGCCTGTCAATTGTATTCTTGAATTTTCCAATGTTATTAAGACGTTTTGCAGTATTGTTGTAATTGTTTTCAATTCCTGATATCAAATCTTTCATATGAGAAGCTGTATCATTTTTGCCATTAAGGTTAACTTCCATCTCTGACATAACTTTAGAAAGTTTTTCAATAGCTTTTTGATATTTTACTTCATCTTTTGTCAAAGCTTCAAGTTTCTTTTCAAAGATTTCCTGAGCATATTTATCAGACTCACTGATTTGTTTTAAATCTTTATATTTAATATCAAGTACATCTAAGAGCGTACTTTCAAATTTACCGTAAGAACGAGCAATTACAGTTTCCGGAGCATACTCAATCTTGAACGATTTACATTTATCCAGAACTTTTTGATTTTCTTTAAATTCTCCCATAACTTTTGCAAAATCAACAACATCTTTGATATTGTTTTCACTTACATAATTTGAGGAATTACCTTTAATCTTTTTAGATATGGAGTCTAATACTTCATTTTCATAAGCTTTAAGAGCAGTTTTAGAAATTCCGGACTCATTTTCCATATTCTTTTCGAAAAGTTTTCTAAATTCACCTTTGATATTTTGCAGCTGCTCTTCAGTTATTTCTTTTGAACCGGCTTTTCCTAAGATTTCATTTATTTCAGAAGTTGATGGAACAAAAACTTTTTCTAAAGTTGCCCTATTTCTTGAGGATAAATTTTCCTTAATAGAACCAGCTATATCATCAGCAAGATTGTCAGGAAGCAAATAAGATTTTACTCCATTTTTCTCATTCATAAAGATTTTTTCAAGGTCAGCTTTAATCCCCTCAGAAGCATTTGCATCCATATTTTTTGTAAACAGCTTCATCAGGTTATCAAACTCTGCCTTTGGCAATTCTTGATTTTTATAATTAACTAATATTTTTTCAACATCTTTGCTTAGTTTATTAGCAGGAATGCTATTTATTTGCTCGGACATTTTTTCAGTAACATTAAGAGCATGATTAATTTTAGAATTATAGCGGGAATTTCTTGCTTTTTCTAATGCCGGAGCAATTAACTTCTCCAGCCCGCAGCATATTAAAGCTGAGAATACAGGTACAGAAGCCGCAGTCATCATCCATAGGGTATTATTCTGAATACCAATTTTTCTCATTTGTTCTTTGGTTAAATCATCTCTGTTTTTAACACCTCTAGGGATACCAAGTCTATCGCCTATGATATCTAAATCTTCCCCCGGATAATCCCCTTGATACATATCAAAAGGAATATAATTAGGGTCTTGGAGTACAGATTTTTTACGGCCTTGATCATCAATATATTCTTTTCCGATATCAAATCCCTGAACAATTCTTGAAGGAGCATTTATTGCGACTTGTGGATAAATAGACATTGCTGCTAAAAATGCACCCAGACCGGCATATTCCATGATTCTAACCATAGGATTTTTGGTTCTTGCTGCAAGCATAGTTGCAATTCCGATACCGCCCAGCTTAAGCCCTACATCATTGAGTCTGCCAAGCTGGTGGTCGTTGGCATTTCCCTGAAAACCATCTTTTACCGCCTTCATATCATACGCAATATCTTTAAGAAAATACTTAGGAAGCATTGTCCATGAATCATGAACCAGATGTCCTTCCGGCGGAAGCGGTTTCACATTTTTGTCAGTTTTAATAGTCCCCTTTGCTTCTCTGTAAGGGATATGAGACTTAGTATTTTCAATATTTGGTTGAACAGGATTAATTGCCATACTAAATCACCGTACTTTCTTTTGATTTGTCCATAATATCTTTATTTGCCAATTTTCCCATATGTCTTGCCTTGTAAATAACATTTGCTGTACTTCCTACAGTAAGTGCTGCTGTAAATAACAGCCATGCTTTTCCGGCATGCTTCATAAAGCCGCTTTTGCCTGCATCACCGGTCCATAGAGATTTGAAAGCCTGACCGAATGATTTTCCGAATGTCTTAGAAATATTTACAAAATTTTCTCCGGCATTTTTCATACGGCTAGCCATTTTGGTTCCAAAACCCTCTCCAGGTTTTGCAATATGACGTTTTCTATTTGAAATTGCATCAAAGAAATTAGTCCAGCTGTTCTGAACAGCAAGTCCAACGCCAACGCCAGCCCAAGCATATGATGATAGACTCTTCGCTGTCTTGGTTGTTGAGATAATGCTTTGAATAATAGGAGTTGTTTCTGTTACAGAATCATTCAAATCTTCACCTAATCCAATTTTCTTAGCAATTTTATCGTAATATTCGACCCCGATATCTTTTTGGATTAAATCTTTTCTAAAGAATTCCCTGCTGTCATAAACTTTTCTCTGCTGTATTTGCGGAACTATATTAGCAGCTTCTCCAGCTTCTTTTGGAAGAGGATAATATACATGCTCAATCGGAAGTTCTATATCAACACCGGTGCCCCAGTAAACAGGTCTGGTAACTAAATCGTTAGAGAGTGTTTTAAACAAACCATATAAAACAACCCCGAGAGCCATTTTATTTCCATTAATATTTGCAAGTTTCTGGGATTTCGGGTTCAAATCTTTCAGCAGATTAAATAATCCCATAAACATAGCACTTCCAAGTAAATATGGCACAATCCCCATTGATAAAAATTCATAGAAATCTGAGTTTACATCACCCTTAAAGCCTTTTACAGGATACTGCAAAAATGCATTTGTTGTTTTCTGGTATTTTTGCTGCATTCTTGTACGTAAAGTATTAGGCAAAATTCTGGATTCTACTTCACCGTTTTCTTTCTTCTCCGGTTTAGCTCCAAACATAACATTATTATCTGCTAATTTTACTGCTTTAATCATACGAACCCCATCTGGTACCTATATATTAAAAGTCCCTAAAATTTTATTTTTTGCTATTTAAAAAGCATGAACTTTACATTTTTTTACAATGTTTTAGACATATAAAACACACACAATTAATTTAACAAAAACAAAAAAATAATACAAGAAAAAAGGACTATATTAGTCCTTTTTCAACTATTGCCTTTCTCCTAATTCTTTGTCCATAAGGTAAAGCGAAACCTTGTCTTCGCCAAAGAGTTCAAGGCGCTTAATTATATCGCGTACTGTCTGTTCTTCTTCGACCTGTTCATCTATAAACCAGTCTATAAAAGAAAGAGTAGTTCTGTCGCATTCTTCTTCTGCAAGTTTTGCAACTTTCATGACAGATTCTGTGATACATTTTTCATGTTCAAGTATTTTATTAAATATTGAGATAATTCCATTAAACTCAAATTCAGGAGTTTTTATCTGCTTCAAGGTTACAAAGCTGTTTCTTTCAATCAGATAGTCAAAAAGTTTAAGGCCGTGTTCGACTTCCTCCTTAGCCTGTTTCTTTAGCCATGAAGAAAAACCAAATAACCCGAGTTCTTTTAAATATGCAGACATTGAAAGATATAAATATCCTGAAAAGAATTCTTTGTTAATTTGTTCATTTATAATTTCATTAATTTTGTCACTAATCATTCTTATTTTCTCCCCATAAACCGTGTATATTACAGAATTCTATTGCATCAATTTCTTCCGGAAGGCAGGTTATATTAAATTCCGCAATATCACCAGGATTTAAGTACTTAAGATGCAGTTCAGATTTATCTTTTTTATAAATTTCTATAAACTGAATATAATGTTCAGGAAGCATTGGATGAGATTTCACCTGTACAAATCTGTCATTTTCCCTAAATTCTACAATTGGAGCATGCTTCTCACCTGTTTCACTTTTGTCATGCTGAATAGACTGAAGTTTCATAGGCTGGCCGCAGCAAACAAGCTCTCCGGCTCCAGATAGAATAACTTGAACCAGATTTCCGCATACTTCACATTTATATAACTGTAATTTTTCTGTTGCCATATCGATATCCTTTCTGTATTTTATATGTTACCTGCTTACTATTTATTTTCATTGCCGGAGATGGCAATTTATGTTACTATCTAATGTATGGATAATTTTTTCTCTACAAATACTTCACAGGAAAATAATTCTTTAAACTCGCAGTATGATAATTTGAAAGACAACTACGAAAAAATTTTTATTGAAGCTGCTGAAAGTATAAGAAGAGAAATTAATCAATTTAAACCTGATGACAGTGTTTGTAAAAAATGTACTGTAAAAGATTGTAAAATTGAAAAAAAAGATATATTCTCGCCATACCCGATGAACTGTGAATACAGGGACTGGCAGCTTAAGACTTTGACTTTTTTAGCAGGTGATTACAAACAAAAACTCAAAGCTGCATACAAATCTATAATGGATAAGAAAAACGAATACACCTGCAGCAGATGTGCAGCCTGCTGCAAATTAGCTGTAAGCGAATATTCTTACACTCAGCTTAAACAAAGGGCTATGAGAGGAGATAAATTTGCTTCTGACTTTGTTTCAGTTTTCGTACCTTATGAAAATGAAGAAGATGCAAAAAAAGTTAATCCTGAATATTTTGAAATGCTTAATGAGCTTGTCGAGGATAAAACTTACTACTATTACTGTCCTAAACTTGACGGCAACGTTTGTACTATATATGAAAATCGTCCGAATATATGCAGAGAATATCCTCATAATCCGCTTAAGCTGCTGCCTGCATCTTGTTCTTTTAATGCCTGGAAAAATGAAGTTGCTCATCAGGCAATGCTTTTAAAAGCAAAAGTGGATATTATAGAATTTTATAAGGAAAAGCTGCAATAATGATATTAGCCGGAATGAAACTTGAAGAAATAGAAGATTTAATGAACAAGCTGGGAGCTACAAAATTTAGAGCAAAACAGATTCATAACTGGCTTTATGCTAAATCCGTTTCCTCAATTGATGAAATGACAAACCTTTCTAAAGATTTTAGAGAACAGCTTAAACAAACAGCTTCTGTGACCGAAACAAAAATAAAAATTAAACAGGTAAGCAGTGACGGAACCATTAAGTATCTAGTAGAATATCCTGATGGTGAGTGTGTAGAAACAGTTCTTATGCGCTTTGATAATCGTGCTAATCTGACGGCCTGCGTAAGTAGTCAGGTTGGATGTGCTGTAAACTGCTCGTTCTGTGCAACAGGCAAAGGCGGATTTAAAAGAAATCTTACTTATAAAGAAATTATTGAACAGGTTTTAACAATTCAAAGAGATACAGGGTTAAAGGTTACAAACATTGTTTTTATGGGACAGGGAGAACCGCTCTTAAATCTGGATAATGTCCTTAAAGCATTAGAAATTTTCAATGATGATTTTCAAATCGGTGCAAGAAGAATTACAATTTCCACAAGCGGTATCATTCCGGGGATAAAAAAACTTGCAGAACTGGATTTACAATCTACTCTTGCAATTTCACTGCATGCACCAAACCACAAGCTGCGCGCAGAACTTATGCCTATTGAAAATAAATATCCGCTTGATGAGCTAAAAAAAGCTCTTCTTGAATACATTGAGAAAACAGGACGCAGGATTACAATTGAATACATTCTTATACATGGTTTCAATGACACTCCTGCTGCAGCTAAAGAACTTGCATACTTCCTTAAAGATATAAAATGTAACATTAATCTGATACCGTATAATTCTGTTATTGAAAATGATTACAAAAAACCATCCGGAAATGATATTATGAAATTCAAATATCTGCTTGAGCATTCAGGTAAAAAGGTTACTGTAAGACTTGAAAGAGGAGCAGATATTGATGCGGCTTGCGGCCAACTAAGAGGGAAACAAGGATAAAACTATGAGCAATGTTTATCAAAAAAATATATCAGCATTAATACAAAAGAATCCGGTACTTGCACGTAGAATTACAGATTATGTTATCAAAGATGTGCCTCAGCTTGTAAACGAAAACGGATTTTACAATCTGGTTTATAAAAATACCCGTCTGCACAATCCCGCTAATCCATTAGGAGAAGCACAGGAAATATTTGCTAGAGCAGAAAATACACCTGTTACAATCCATTTAATATATGGTTTAGGCCTTGGATATTTGTTTCAGGTAGCCTCGGCTAACTCTATCGGAACTGTTATACTTTATGAACCTGATTTAAATATTTTAAAAATTGCTTTTACACTTGTAGATTTCTCTAAAGACATTGAAAAAAACAATGTATTCATCGCAGACAACATTGACCTGCTTGGAGAGTATATTCATAAGAAATCAAATACAAAGAATACCCCGCTTATGCTTACAACCAGAGCATATCGGGAATTAAATAATGAAACTTTTGACGAAATGGTTGAAAATATTCAAAGAATGATTGGCTCTTTTAATCTTGATTTGAAATACACACAGGAAAAGTTTTATCCACTGACAAGAAGCATTATTAGAAATATACCTCAGCTTCTAAATGAAATTCCGTTAACCGCTATCAAAGATGTATTCAAAGGCAAGACAGCAGTAGTAGTATCAGCAGGGCCTACTTTAGACAGAAACATTGAAACGCTAAAAAAATACAGAGATAATATTATTTTAATTGTTGTGGGAACTGCCATGAAAACTCTGGCAAAACATAATATTACTCCTGATTTTTTATGTATTATTGAGGCCTATGATTCATCTAAACAGATAGCCGGCCTTGATTTATCAGAGGTTAATTTTATAACAGAACCTTACTCAAATCCTAATCTGAGAAATTTCAAATTTAAACAGATTTATTCGCATATATCTCAAAATATGCCTGTTAACTCTATCTGGAGCAGTCTGACAGCTCAAAACATAAATGAATATTTATCAAAGGGAACTGTTTCATATACAGCACTCAATACAGCACGTATTCTCGGGTGCTCAAAAATTGTTATGGTTGGTCAAGATTTGGCATACATTGAAGGTCAATGTTACAGTAAAGATTCTGCTTACAAAGACTTGGAATGTAGATATAATAAGGACAATAACAGATGGGAAATTACAGCAAAGAATTTTGAAGAATTTGCAAACTCGCTGAGTAACTCTCCTGACGAAGAAAAGCGCAAAAAAGCTGCAGAAAATCGTTTGAGGAATTTGAACAACTCTCTTTATTATGTCAAAGGCATTAAGGGTGACAAAATTCCTACAGAATCTGTTTATGCAGCATTCATAAAACCGCTTACAGAATTTGCAGAAATGTTCAATGATAGAGAGTACATTAATACGTCTATGGAAGGTGCGCAAATTGACGGTTATAAAAACATGCCTCTTGAAGAAGCTCTAAAAGATACTCAGCCTATAGAAACGAGAGAAATAAAATCAGATTATAAGTTGGATTTAACCTCTCTTAAAACTAACATTACAACAGAAATTTCTAACCTTAAAAAAACAAAAGAAGATGTTCTTAACGGAGAAAAAGCTGTAAAAACACTTAATAATGATTTAAAGAGATATAAAGCTCCGACAGTTGAAGTTTTAAAGGATTTAAAGAAAGTTTCTCAAATATTCTTAAACCTCAGTACCTCTAAGGCCGGCACATTATTTGATTTTATAACTGCATCAGAAAAAATTGATATAGATTATGAGATGAAAATGACCGGAAACTTTACAATAGAAACGTTAACTACACTTATAGCCAAGTTTTCAAACTATTTTAATAATGCCGAAAAGAAGATTGATAGAGTTATACAACTATTATCAAATACGCTGGAGAAACTATGAAAGTTTTAATACAAAGAGTAAAAAAAGCTTCTGTTACAATTGATAACAAATTATATTCTGAAATTGAGTCCGGAATACTTGCTCTTGTAGGAATAGAAAAAGGCGACAGCACTGAACAGGTAGAAAAACTTGCAAAAAAAATAGTGAATCTACGAATTTTTCCGGATGAAAACGATAAAATGAATCTGTCACTCATTGACACATCAGGAGAAATGTTAATAGTATCACAATTTACTCTATGCGGTGCTTGTAAAAAGGGAACAAGACCAAGTTTTGACAAATCAGCACCTCCGGAAGTTGCAAACGAGCTTTATGAATATTTTATCAAAGAGGTTCAATCATACGGAATAAAGACAGGAACAGGTGTTTTCGGCGCAATGATGGAGGTTGAATTAATAAACGACGGTCCTGTTACATTTATGCTGGAGGCACATAATGGATGATTTTAAACACTATACTGTAATGTTGAATGAAGCTGTTGACGCGCTTCAGTGTCAAGACGGCAAGATTTATGTTGACTGCACGCTTGGAGGCGGCGGACACAGCGAGTTAATTTTAAAAAGAATTTCGCCGCACGGAAGGTTGATTTCGTTTGATATTGATGACGAAGCAATCAGGCATGCAAAAGAACGATTAAAAGATTACCCGAATCTTACAATAGTTAAATCATCTTATATAAATATAAAATCAGAGCTCAAAAAGCTTGGCATAGATAAGATTACAGGCGGGGTAATTTTAGACCTCGGCGCATCTTATCACCAATTGACAAAAGCTGAACGCGGTTTCTCTTTTTCAAAAGAAGCTCCGCTTGATATGAGATTTGACATGGAAAGTGATTTTTCCGCCTATGATGTAGTAAATACATACTCAGAAGATGAATTAGTAAGGATTTTTAGTGAATATGGAGAAGAAAGATTTTCAAAGAGAATTGCAAGGAAGATTATTGAAGTTAGAAGGTCTGAGCCAATTAGAACAACGAAAGAACTTGCTGATATTATTATCGCTGCGACTCCTAGGATTAAGTCTCATATACACCCTGCTACAAGAGTGTTTCAGGCTATTCGCATAGAGGTAAATAATGAGTTAAAAAATGTAAATTTTGTACTACATGACATATTGGATTTATTGGATAAAGGTGGTATAATTTCTGTAATAAGTTTTCATTCTTTGGAGGATAGAATTGTAAAACAAATCTTCAAGTTTGAGAGCCAGAAGTGCAGATGCAATGAAATGATTTGCAAATGCCCGCCGCCAAGAATCGAATTAGTTAACAGAAAACCGATAATGGCGTGCGAAAAGGAGATTATGGAGAATCCGCCGTCACGAAGCGCAAAATTAAGGGTCGTTAGGGCTATTTGATGCTGCGGGTTTAAACCTTGGGAGCAGAGGAGTATATATATTGGTTTCGGCATTAAAAATCAACAATAAATCAGGGTTAGACTATTTCATAAAAAAACTTGCGGGGGAAAATAAAAAAGAATATCAGGTTCAGGAACAGACTAAAAAGTCTTTTGTTGATAAGTCTGTTCAAAATCTCGCTGTTAATAGTATAATAGAAGGGTACTTTCCTAAGGAGAATTTAGTCAAAGATATGGCAATAAAAAGAGTCAATAAAACATTATGCGTCATATTAAGCTTGCTAATAGGGGTTGTTATTGTAAGCTATTACTTTGTTATCTCCTGTGAAATGAAATTAAATGACCTCAGCCGTCAGACTGTAATTTTGAATAATGAGAATGAAGAGCTTCAAAACAGGCTTGATACTCTAAAATCATTCAATAATGTAGATAAAACTCTGCAAGAAAATAATATGCTGCAGCGTGCTGGACAGGTTATTGAAACACCGGAAGTTACAGTTGATACTCAAGCTGCTGCAAAACAGCGGGTAAAAAAGAAGATTTTTGATTACGCAATAGGTTTTTAAAATATGTTAAAAATAGTATGTGGCGCTGGAAATGAGGATTGCGAAAGTGTGAAAAGACTGGTTTTTGTTTATGCAAAAGCCGGCTGTAAGTATTTTGACATTTCTGCAAGAAAAGAAATTTTAGAAGCAGCTAAAGAAGCTGTTTCATTAGCCGGACTTGAAGATGCACATTTCTGTGTAAGCGTCGGCATAAAAGGCGATAGACATATCACAAAAGCAAAAATTAAAGAAAGCGTATGTATTAAATGCGGTAATTGCTTAAGAAATTGCCCTAATGATGCGATATTTCCGTCAATTATGGTTAATGACAAACGCTGTATTGGTTGCGGAACCTGCGCAAAAAAATGTCCGACAGGCGCTATGACAATGTATGAAAAAGATATTAATGTAAAAGAAATCCTTCCATATATGGTAGAAAATGGCGTTGAAATGCTGGAGCTTCATATTATGGGGCATGACAAAAAGGATTTGGATTACAAGTGGGGTGTAATTAATAATTGTAATCCTAAGTATGCTTCAATCTGCATTGATAGAGAATTTTTCGGCAATAAGGAAGTTATTGACCGCGTAAGAAATATGATTGCTCATAGAAAACCGTATACAACAATTGTACAAGCTGACGGAATTCCTATGAGCGGTTCAGATGACAGCTACAAAACGACCCTTCAAGCAGTTGCAATGGCTGAAATTATTCAGAATGCAAATCTCCCTGTACATATTGTTTTATCAGGCGGAACAAATTCTAAAACAGCAGAGCTTGCTAAACTTTGCGGAATAAATTACTGGGGAATTGCAATCGGCTCCTGGGCAAGAAGGGTTGTAAAACCTTATATTAACTCATCTGACTTCTGGGATTGTTTGGAATGCCAGCACAAGAGTATTGAAAAAGCAAAAGAACTAGTTAAAGTTTCTGTTTAGATAGTCTTTCCAAAGCTTTTTCAAAGTCTGCTTTTGAAATTAAAATCTTTTTTAAGTCTTCGAACCCAAAAGTCCTTGCATCCATTTTTTCGTGAAGCCCCAGGCGTTCTATTGCATTAAAGAATGCATCTGTAATCATTTCAGCAACATCCGAGCCGTTAAATTTATTCTGGAACATAGCAGTAACAAGCTTCTCTACAGAAACATCTCCTGAAATCGGTTGGTTTTTAGAATGAATTTTAAAAATTTGTTTCAATCCTTCAAGATTTGGCATTGGAATTTCTATGTGCAGCCCGAAACGTCCTGACGCAAGAAGAGCCGGATCTATTAAGTTTTTCATATTTGTTGCTGCAACAATAAAAGCAGGAGCTTTACTCTTTTCTAAATCACTCATACAGCCGAGGAACTGATTTACCATAGGGTCATCAAAACGAGCGTTGGATGAACCGTCTCTGGTTTTAGCAATAGAATCAAATTCATCAATAAAAGTAATTGATGGCGCATCAGCTATTGCTTTTTGAAAAACATCTCTTATTGATGCTTCAGATGCACCGACCTGAGAGCTTCTAAACTCGTTTGCATTAAATTCTCTATATTTAGCCCCTGCTTCAGCTGAAAGTGCCTTCCCTAATAACGTTTTACCGCATCTTGGCGGTCCCCATAACAGAATACCTTTATTCAGTCTTATATTTTCAAAAACTTTCGGATAATTTATCGGACGGACAACATACTTTTTAAGCGTCGTTATAGCCTCATCTAAACCGCCAACGTCCGCAAATGTATAAGCATTCTTATCATCAGGCGTTTTTGCTTCTGTGCAAAGAGAAGTCACTGTTCTTTTATTAAACTCTTTAAGGTTCGTTATTGATTTCACCTTTAAATATTTCTCTGCATTTGAAGGATTATATTTGTAAGGCGGATTAAAAATAAACTTAGGTTTATCTCCGAAGAGCAACTCACCTGTCTTTATTTCTTCGCCGACACGAAGTTCTTTTACCACCCCTGCTTTGAACTGGTGTTTATCGCTATCAAAATCTTCTTTTGGCCGATGCACAGTCAGAGGGAAAAGACTTCCTACCCCCATAATAAAAAACTTATCTTGTTTCTTGAATATTACAAAATCTGAATCTAAGCTAATATTATTCTTCAAATCTTTTTTCTCAACATTCAATGTATACTTTTTTAATATTGGAGTATCTATCTTGTCTGAATTTTGTGACAAAATCATATCTGCAACTTCCTCATTTGAAGTCACAACAAGCAACGAATGTTCATCCAAAGCTTCTAAGCCATACCTAAATTTTTCTGAAACATCAGGTGCACCGAACATTCCCCGAAAAGCCATATTTTGTGCTGAAACTTTAGAGTGCGATTTGTACCGATTATAATTAGGGCTATTTATTCCGACTATTCCAACTCTCATTTTAATCCTCGTGTCTAACCAATTATTTTGTTTCAAGGGTTTGCAGAAAATTAGCAAAAGAATGCCTTGGCTCTAATGAGCCTCGCAATGACAGTAATAAAATTCATCATTGCGAGTACAAGAGTCTATTTCGTAACAAAGTAATATTTGCCTTAAAGTGACATTAATGAATTTCCGCAACTTTAAATTGTACAATTACTTATCAAAATGTTCTTTATAACGTACTCTTTTATATGTATTATATAAATCTTCTGCTATTTCTTCGGCAGAATTATTAGTATTTAACATAAACCCTTCTTTACTATTATTAATAGAAACTTCTAAATCTTCATAGCGATAACGAGGTCTTTTTGCTTTGTACTTTATATGTTGTCCTGACCCATGTCCATCGTGTATATAATATTGCTGTTCATATTCTTCTACCTCACCTGTATATACAGACTTAGCCTTTTCCCATGGAAGAGCTCTTAACACAACTAAGTCATGAGGTTTAATAGGATCATTGCGCAGCTTCTGTTTAAATGATTCAATAATTTCATTCCATATCCAGCGACATTCACCAAATTTTTTTAATCCTACATTATTAGCACTACTCTGCACCAGTAAACGAGCTTTAAATGCTTGTGCTAAATTGTTATCAGAACTTAACTTTGTATGCTTTGAATTACTACTTTGAACATTAATTGGTAAAATTTTCATAAACCCTCCTATTTTAATAATTCCCTATTTACCTATGTTATAACAAGTGACAATCTTTCACCTTCTTTTATTTGTTCTGTATGTTTATACGGATTTGAAACAAAATTGTACTGTGCGTTATAGTAAACTTTTTTCTTTGGAGCACCTTTAAATATAACTTTCTTGATATGTTTCAAAATCATTACACCATTTTTCGAAGTTTTACCATCCATTACAATCTTTCCGCCGTCTTTTTTAACAATACCCAATTTTCCGCCAATCTCTTTTACGACGTATTCTGCCTTGTCTCTGGCATTAGCGTTAGTAAATACTGTACCGACAGGGATTGCCACTCCTGCGCCAAGCATAATAGCATCAAGCTCTGATTTTGGCAATATTGGAATGTATGGATTATTTTGGTTAATTGTTTCAATATTATTTTCTTCAAAGAATTTTTTGCGTTTTTCTTCTGTATCCAATTTATATTTTTCTAAATAGTTACATCTATTTGAAGTATCTACATCACCGGCATTAAACAGGGTTACTGTCATATCGCCGTTTGCACTATGCATCATATAGGCAATCTTTGCAAAATCTTTTGATAACAGCCTTTTTTCTTCCTCTAATTTTTTAAGCTCTGCACTTAATGCTTTATCTGCAGTTTTACTCTTTAATTTTTCATTTATCTCATTTATTTTTTCTCCAATTTCTCCAAGTCTTTTAGTTGCTTCACTTCTTGTAAAGTTGTGAGCCTTAACCTCAAGAGCATAAGGAGTACCATTATTCAGCGGGCTAAGTTCTGGATTGCTTCTGTCTTTTAAAGCACTGTTCATAGTACTCATAACAGTTCTTCTATATTTTGCAATATCCGATTCGCCTTCTGTTTCCGTCCAAGGAAGAGCATTTCTATTTTGCAGATAAACATTCTTAGCTTTTTCTTCATAACCTGTCATACCAAGTTCGTCGCCGCCATACATTGTAGGTATTCCCGGAAGCCCCTTCAAAAATTCCATTATCATTGCACTTTTTGCGACAGCAGGTTCTGTAGCTGATTTATAAGCAGCATCAATAATTGCCTGTTTATTTTCTATTGGCTTGCCAGACTTAAATTCAGCCTGCTTTACAGCCATTGTTAGAGAAACTTTTAAATCTCTTGCGGCATAACCGTTCTTCTTCATGCCGGTAACAGGGTCTTCTATACGCTTAACTTCTTCTGTACTAGACATTACTGTTTGTTTGTCATATTTTTCGACAAATTGTTTTAGTCCGGAATTAATTGCAGTTTCAGCATTTTTATTTAAACCGGCTTTATTATATGCTTCCTTAAGCAGTCTTGCCAGCTGAACTGTATACAAGCTGTACTTGCCATAATTAGAAGTATCACCGAGAATTTCTCTTGCAGCTGCTTCATTTTTTTCTTTAACATTCGGATCAATTTCGCTCCAATCCAAATCACCATGAACTAAATAATCGGAAATATTTAACCCGTTAGCTTGCTTTATTACTTCATCAATTTCTGCCTTTGTAAGGGTGACACCTGAGAGTTTTAGAATTTCTTCAAAAGCAGCTTCAAGAGAAGAAAGTTCTTTTATTTTAATTCTCTGCATACTACCTGTAACACCTTCTCCGAGATAGTTACCATTAGTTAAGTCAATAAGCGCGTCAATTAAGCGTTCTTTGTCCTCTTCTGAAATTGATTTTTCTTCATTTATTACATCCATCAAAAGCTTGCTTGTTGCAACGGCTCTTGCTGATGTTGTTAAGAAGTAGTCATTATTATCAACATTTAGTCTTAATTCAATCGGCACTTCTGCAACTGTTTTTGCCCCTGATAATACTTGTATTGCCGCCTCACGTGTTTTGTGACCTCTATCATCTGCTCCAAGAATATTGGCGTGGAACATTGACATATCAACTGCTAAACCATGAATTAAACGCGGTTTATCATGATTACCCATAAATGTATATAAGTTCCTTAAATAGTCCGCACTTCTTGTCTGCATTAACAAATCAAAGCGAGCCTTAAAACGGTCATGATTTTCACTATTTCCAATAGTTCCATCATCAAATGCAGGTGCAAAATTCGTTAATAAATCGGTAAAGAAATAAGAATAGGCAGCTTCCGAAGTAATACCCGTTTCATTAAAAAATTTAACAAATGCATCAGGTTCACCATTGAATTTTTGTCCAACATTTGTATTGTTATTGTATGGATAAGACTGTTCTCCATAATTGTCTTTCAATAATAGTTCTATATCAGTAATTTCCGCTACAATATAAGAGTTAGGGTTTTCTTGCTTTATAGCCTGAACAAATTTTGTCCAGAACTTCAAAGCTGCATCCCAGTTATCATCAAAAGAATTGTCTTCATTACGTATGGCATCCATATCCATAACATCTTTGCAGGCATCCAGTCTCCAGTCTAACCCTAGCCCTGTTCTGTCAACAAGAGCCTCTGCTATTCTAAAACTTGAAGTATCAGTTCCTGATATTCTCTTTGAAATAGACTCTGCAACATAGGCAATATCACTATCTGAAAGACGTCTAATTCCCTTTTCAATTTTATTTTCAAGTTTTTCAGCCTCATCTTCAGGGCTGTTTCCGTTTATATCAAGAGCTTTTAAACTAGTTCCTTCTTTCAGAGCTTCATAATCATAAGTTATTTCACCATTTGGCAGAATTTTGGTTTTAAAGCTATCACCGCCTAATGATTTGAGGAAAGCATATTTTGTAATATCCTGCCCGACAAGCTCCATCACATATTCACCATATTCAGTGTAATCGCCGTTGCTGTCGAGGAGTTTCTCGTTAGAAGTTGAGTTTACTTTCTTAATAATAGCATCTGCAAAATCTTTAATCTCATTATTGAATAGACTGTTTACTCTCTTATAATTCTTTGCATAAGGCTCAACTAGATGCGGATTATTCTGTTTTATCAAGTCAAATCTTGAAACTCCGACTGTTTCATCCGTTGTTGCTCTGTTTGAGAAATATGATGTAGAAAGTACACCTACAGTATTTTCTCCAAATTCCAGAGTATCAAGAGGAAGCTTCATCAAGGATTTCACAGTCACATCATCTTTCACCAGAACACCCTTTGGAGAAAGCAGATATTGTCCGTTCAATATATTGCTGAGCGCCTCATTATTAAGTTTAGCTTCCTCCGGAAGTTTTCCGTCTTTTATTAATTTATTGATATCTTCAACCGTTTTTGCCTTTCCTACTGTTTGAGCAGTGTAAATGGTCTGGATGTCTTTAACTTTTCCAGTCCAGTATATACCAGATTGAATAGTTAAGTCCTGCACTTCTCTAGCACCGCGCTCAATCATTTGTTTCTCATAATCACGTTCCGAACGGCTTACTATTGCTTGTAAAAGTTTTTCATCGTAACCAGAAATACCGTAATTCATTTTAACCATGTCGGTGTTGGCATCCCACGTTACAAATCCGCCCTCTGTCTTTTTATCAATTTTAAAATTAGAGAACTGCGCTGCCATTATTGTACCATCAGCAGAATCAAGTTTAATATTTTTACCGTATTTTTTATTTAATTCATTAATAACATCAATTCTTCTATCATATTCTTTAGGATCAATCTGGAATATAAAGTTAATGACTGTATCGTCATGGTTATTTATATCAAGCGCTTTGCCCTCAGTTAATTTTTCATAGTTTATAATTGCTTTATCTAAAGCTTTTATCTGCTTATCGCTTGCCTGAGAAGCATCATAAATCTGGAACATTGTTTCTTTTCTAGAGTTATAATCAGGGTTTACAACTTTTTTATAAGTTCCGTTTCCTTGAAGTTCATAATTATAAGGCGCGTTAACCACCCTGTATCTCAGATTTTCTTTATTTTTAGGAATGGCACCCAATCCGAGATTAGAATTTTTCAATCCGCTCATTCTAAACCAGTAATATGACTGAGGAGTTTTTTCAGCCCATCTCAATGCATACTGGAAGTGAATACCTTCAAGACCTTCTGAAGTAAATGTACCATCATAAACGTATTTCATACCATTTGTATACAAATCTCTGAAAAATGATGCAAAATTTTCTGTATTCCCCATGTTCGGAGAAACCTGCATATTATTTTTGTTCCAGTATCCGAGAGACCAGCCTTTTGAACCGTTCGCAATCGGAGTAGAGAACATATATTTGTATCCATTTTCCTTCAAGTAAGGAATTGCCTTCTGAGCACCTGCAATACTTCCGCCGTAAATATTAGAAAAGTTTTTTATAACACCTTCCATTTTATTTTGGAAATCTTTATCATAATATATTTCACCGGTATTTTCTTCTGTAAACCCTCTATACATAGCACCCGGCATTAAAGAATCAGGAGTAATCAAATACCCTGCCCCCTGAACTATTGGCGTAGTGCCTTTTCTTGAAACAATTGTATGAGTATAGTTGCTGATAGGGTCGCCTGTATAATCAAGAGTTTTCCCTCCGTCCTTTGTATCAACTAAACCAACATCATGCACCTGGACTCTGTTTACATAAATGCCGTCTTTAGACTTAACCTTAACGCCTGTATCAGCACCCTGCCATAAAACTTTGCCAGTAGCTTTGTCTTTTTTCACAACCTGATAGGCAAACGGTGCGTCTTTGTCCAGATTTGTAATCTCTTGCAGATTAACATCTACACCTTCCGGTTTAAGATTTATTGTCGCAATAGGAGACGAAGAAAGTTTGTAATCATATTTTTCAGTAGGTGTTGCGCTGAAAATCTGTATTTCACATGTTTCCTTATCACTATCATAAGGATAATTGAAACGCATAACTGTCTCGCCTACATCATTCTTTATGTGCTGGTAGCCTTTAAACCCGATATTCTGTACACTATTAATTTTATTTACAAACACCTTCTGAAACTCCTTCTAAATATATAAAGAATGTAAAAAAATATTTTTTGCCATTTATCCGGCATGCAAATTAAAAATTTTACAAAATTTAATATTGTATATAATACACATTACCACTAAATTTCACATTTAATTATATTACATAAATATCAAATTTCAATTTCTATTTTATATAATGTCTGCCTGAGTATACTACCTCTTTCCAGGAGTTCAATTCCTTGAATTTTTCAAGAATTTCTCTGGTTCTCCTTGCTGCATTATTTATTAAACCGGTATTTACAGAGAACATTTCGCCAAGGGAAAGTTTTTTGATATCGTGATTATATTTCTCGCCTAGAATTGAAAGTCTTGTCATAATATTTTTAATCTTATTTTTATCACCCCATATGACTTCATAAAAATCCTTCTCCCGCTCTGTCCAAATTTTCCCCATTATTTTGTCTATACTGTCGAGAGTCTTATACGCAAGATAGAAGCATGCCAGAATCGATTTATTATTCTTTCCTTCTGACTCGTTAATAAAACTTTTTTCACTGTCATTATCAATTTCTTTTAGCAATTTTACCGTACTTTCGTCCGTCGGAGTATCACCCAGTTCGATATTTTTGTACTTTATGCCGTACTCTGCTGCAAGATTTTTTAACTGCTTATTCTCATTATCAATCTGGATGATTTGTGAATAACCTTTATGTCTGAGATATTCTAAATCTTCTCTTTGTTTCTTAAGATTTTCTGAAGTTATTTCACCCGCACTAAACTTATCATCTAAATAGAACAAATCTTTAATGTTACTATAGTTTTTAGGATTGAATACTGTTTCCAAATATTTTTGTGCAGGCAAATCCCAGCTGCGTTTGTATCTAAGACCGTTAAGAAGCATTTTATCCCACGTTGCCGGTTCGTTTCTATAAATATCAAGTGCCCGTTTTATTGTATCGCAGTATGATTTATAAGGATCATCCGAAAGGAAAAGAGATTTTTCAGTTTTAAACCCGAGAATTTCTTCGTCCCTGCCTTCCCGCGGATCTACAATAATTTCGGCAAGCCCTCCAGCGTTAGATGCTATCGGAATTGCCCCCATCCTCATACCCTGAAGCTGAACTAGTTCAAAAGGTGCAAATCTGCTGGGAATTAAAACTGTGTCCGATCCTGCATAAAACTGTGAAATATTGTTTATAAAACCGTCACACAAAACTGCCCTGCCCGGATATTTATACACTACATTCTCCAGATACTCTTTTATAAGAGCATAATCTTTACTAAAATCCGGCCCTGCAAGAATTATTTGTGCATCCTTTTCTTCTTCAAGCAATTTTTCTGCTGCTTTTATTACAATATCAACACCCTTCTGCTGTGGATCGTATCGTGTAATAAAGGTCGAAACGAGTGCATTCGGGTCATTCTCAAGGAAACCATACTGCTTTGCACCTACTGTTTTATTAAAAGCAGTTTCCTTATCTGGTACCTTGGCCCCTAAAATTTCCTGCAGGTAAGATTTATTCATAGCCTTACCAGTCTTATAATCTAGAAGCTGTGGATTAGATTTCAATTCATCTTCATATACAGAAAAAGGATATTTTACAGGATTTGTAGTTTCATTTGAACTTGCAGCTGGATTGTGGAGTTTATAATCCATACCTATTGTAATTCCAAAACTCTTAAGCCTTTCTAAGTTCATCAGGTTAGAAACACCATCTGAATACCTGTCTTCCTCTGCTAATTCTCTTATGTATGTATCAGAACAACTTACTATTGAATCTGATGTCCTAACTGCAGGTACATAAAAGTTATAATATTGTTTAAACCACCCCTTTTTAGGAAAACTGTCCATAACCATACTATCCATAAATCCAAGATGATTTGTTGTGTATGGAATATATTTTTCATAATTTTCAGCAACTTTTAAATAAGCCGCTTTATAATCACCTCTCGAAATTTCTTCATTAATATTTAAAAGATGTAACTCGCCGGCTCTAGCTTCAACTGCTCTGCTGATTTCTTCAAGAAGAGCCCTTACACGCGGTTCAGCACAATGTTTGTCAAGTTCCTGATTGTTCAAAATATATGGTGCAGCTACCGGCGCACCTACACGCCCCTGATAGACAGGCCCGAAATTATTTATATTTGCTATTTTAATTTTATCCTTATAAAACTCATCCTTACTCATGGCTTCAATAATCGGTGCAGTTGTCCATTCATATGACATAACGTATTTAGGGTTAAAATCTTCAGCATCTTTTAGTTTTTTAAGAGCTTCAAGTCCTGCTTTACAGAAAGCTTCCTGATTTTTAACCTGATCCATTATCCAACCCTGATACTCTGTTTTGTTATTAGAAACATCATCAGGACAATAAAGAACATACACAGGAAACTTTACACGACTGTCATTTACCTTAAAAATCTTCCCTTTCCCGCTTTTTGTACCATAATCGTAATCAAAATCTATTCCAAGATCATCAACAGGAAACTCCTTGCCTTTTGGTGTTCTATATATCTGCTGTCCCTTATCATTGACAGGAACTCCGCCCTGAGCATTAAGCAGAGGAATTACACATCTCACATCCATACCGCGTTTATTTAACTCCGGTGCAAGTTCGCCTACAACATCAGCCATACCGCCTGTTTTATTTATCGGAACTGTTTCAAAAGAAACAAATGCAACCTGCTTTGGATTTTCTCCGCCTTTAAAAGCGATTGTTGAATATTTATTTTGTAATTTCTCAGATTTTTTTGCACGTATCCTATTTGTATAACCGGTATTATTTACACTTACAGCTAATATCATCTTTTACCTCCGTTCTGGAGTATCCATTTCCAGCAGCTTGTTATTATCTCATCTATATTTTTTTGAGGCGCCCATCCAAGATCTTTTTTAATTTTTGTATTATTGGCAATTAAACTTGGAACTTCGTCTTCTAATGCTGCTCCTATACGAAGCTTTAATTCCTTACCGGTTATATCAATACTTTTTCTTATAAGCTCACCCAGAGAAGTTCCCTTACCGGTACCTAAATTATAAGTTTGAGAAGCTGTATCCGGTTCTAAAAGCTTTGCCGCAGATTTACCAATTGCCTCTGTAACATCATCAACATGAATAAAATCTTTTACACATGTACCATCCGGAGTAGGATAATCATTTCCCATTAATGTAAACAGCCTATTATCCTTTATCAAATTTAGAAGTACCGTTATTACATTTTTACCAATATCCAAATCATTAAACCCGTGAGCTCCGGCAACATTAAAAAGTCTTAGGATTGTAGATTTTAAACCATAAACCTTGTAATCATTAATCAATTGTTCTGTAATGAATTTTGTTTTTGCATAAGGGGTTTTGGGAACTGGTGTTCTTTTTTCGGAAACTCCTCCTTGAACAGTTTTGGGATAAATTGATGCTGTTGAAACATACAAGATATTTTTAACATCATTGTCAAGCATAGAGTTAACAAGATTTCTTGATGCAATAACATTGTTATCATAATATTTCCTTGGATTAACTATTGATTCGGAATTATATGTTGACCCTCCAAGGTGGATAACTGCATCCACAGGCTTATTTTCTTTTAAAAGTTTATTGATTTCTGCTTCATTAGTCAAATCAAAATTTGCAAAAGAACATAAACTCTTATCAGTCTTATAGCGGTTTATCTCTGCAATAATAGTATCTAGATACTCCTGTTTATATTTATCTCTGCAACACACTATACAATTAACCCCGTCATCTGCAAGTTTGGGGACCAAATGACTTCCAATATATCCTGAACTGCCGGTAATTAATACATTCGGATCATATATACCTTTAAACCCTAAATTACCGGAATTTATTTTACCTATTAACATACAGACCCTTCCTAATAATTCTTTTCTTCCTCTGCTAAAATTGCAAAGTTAATTTCTCTTAATTTATTCCATAAAGTATCTTTAAATACCTTCATATCCTCTAAATCGCTTTTAGCTTTCATAATAATCTCTGCAGCCACACCGGAATTAGAGTAATTATTCAAAAGATCATGATAATTTTCTATCACCTTTTGCACTTCCCTATATTTTAAGAGAGTTTCAATTTTTTGTTTCTGCAAAGAATCAAATACAGCAATATTTTTATCGCGAATGCTGTCCAAAAATTTTAAATCTCTGGCTGATGCCTTGCAAGACAGCTGGTTGGTTTGTAATGTAACTTTCAAGACAGAACTCCTTTCTTTAAAAAGGATAAACCGCCTAAAAATAAAATTTGCTAGTTAATGAGAACTATTTTTTAAATATCCACTCCAGACATCATATTAATAAGCGTATCGATTGTATTCTGCATATTAACGCTGTCTGTAGTTCTTTGCTGTAAGAATGCATTGATTTTAGGCATCATTTCAATAGCAATATCCAGTTTCGGATTAGTTCCGGGCTGATACATACCAACGTCAATCAAATCTTTATTTTCCCTGTACATTGCCATAATTTTACGAAGTTTAGCAGCAGCCTCTTTATGCGGCTGGCTGGCAATTGCAGACATAAGCCTTGAGATACTGCCCAGTATATCGATAGCAGGATAGTGGTTAGCTTCTGCAACTTTTCTGGATAAGAAAATGTGACCATCTGTAATACCACGCACAGTATCAACAATAGGATCATTAATATCATCACCTTCCATTAAAACTGTGTAAAAAGCTGTTATAGAACCCTTTGGACTGTTTCCAGCCCGTTCAAGGACTTTTTGAAGCCATGAAAATATTGAAGGCGGATAACCTTTCATCGTTGGCGGTTCACCAATTGAAAGTCCAACTTCACGTCCAGCCATCGCACAACGCGTTACAGTATCTGTCATCAAGAAAACCTTTTTCCCTTGATCTCTAAAGTATTCACATACTGCCGTTGCAGTTAAAAGACATTTTTGTCTGATTAGAGGCGGCTGGTCACCTGTTGAACAGACAAGTACTGATTTTTTCATACCTTCAGGGCCAAGAGCGTCCTCAACGAATTCTTTAACCTCTCTGCCGCGTTCTCCTATTAGCGCAACAACGTTTACGTCTGCATCAGAATTTCTAGCAATCATACCGAGAAGTGTACTTTTACCGACTCCAGAACCGGCAAACAAGCCCATACGCTGTCCGCAGCCGAAGGTTAAACATGAATCAATCGCCCTTACACCTGTAGAGAACATTTCTGTAATAATAGGTCTTTCAAAAGGTCCCGGCGGCGGTCCTTCTACAGGATGCCAGAGAGCGCCTTCTATATCCATAGGCTTCCCGTCAATCGGATCTCCCATAGGATTTATCAGCCTGCCGAGCAGAAAATCTCCCACAGGAATTATAATAGGTTTTCCGGTCGTTGTAACAAGACTTCCTTGCCCGATTCCCGTACCGTCATAGAGCAAAAGCAATTGCGCAGCATCACCTTTAAACGCAACAACTTCTGCCGGTTTCTTCTCGCCGTTTGCAGCTTCAATATAGCATAAATCGCCAATTTTAAGTCCTGGAAGCTTGACTTCTACAGTCAAGCCAACAAGTTTTGATACGCTGCCTTTAAACTGGTACAAATCAAGATGCTCAATTTTCTCACTTACGCGGGATTTAAGATTGTCTATAAATTCCTGATCGACTCCATCCATAAGTTTATTTTAGCATAGATTAACCGATTACGCTAATATTCTATTAGTCCAACTTCGAGGCGTAGTAATATTTAATCTTGTAATATTGCTTGTGCCTGCCATCAAAATGTCTACGTGCGTAGCACTAGCCGCGGGCGCAGATAGTCTGGGCTACATAAACACCTGAGGCAGAAGCTTGTATTAACCCTCTTGTTACACCGGCTCCATCACCGATTGTAAATAGATTTTTAACCCCTTCTGTTTCAAGTTCATTTGTCAATTTTACTCTTGCTGAATAGAATTTAACCTCTATACCGTAAAGAAGCGTATATCTGGAAGCCGTCCCCGGTGCAATTTTATCAAGCGCAAACAGCATTTCAATAATGCTTTTCATTTGCCTGTAAGGTATTACAAGGCTCAAATCACCCGGAGTTGCGCAGCTAAGAGTTGGTGTTATGATACTTGACTTAATTCTGTCTGGTGTTGAACGTCTTCCTTCAAGCAAATCGCCAAATCTTTGTACTAGTATTCCGCCTGCAAGCATATTAGCAAGACTTGCAATATGCTGTCCGTAAGCAATAGGTTCTTTAAATGGTTCTGTAAACTTTTTGCTTACCAGAAGAGCAAAGTTTGTATTATTTGTCTTGATGTTTGCATAGCTATGCCCGTTTACTGTTGCGATACCGTTATAATTTTCCTGCACTACCTCACCATTAGGGTTCATACAGAATGTTCTGACTTCATCTCCGAATGTCGGTGAATAATACACCAGCTTTGACTCATACAACTTATCCGTCAAAGGCGCAAACACAGGAGCAGGAAGTTCAACTCTTACCCCGATATCAACAGCATTGTTAACCATGCCTATTTTATTTTTAGCAAACTCATGTGTAAGCCAGTCAGCCCCTTCTCTGCCAGGTGCTATAATTGTATATTGTGCTTTTATGGTTTCTCCGTTATCAAGAACAATACCTTTAACCTGTTCACATTCTACAATAAGGCTTTGGGCAGTGACATTATTGAGAATTGTAATTCTTTCATCAAGAAAATCCTGCATATGTTTTAGAACATCAAGACTCCTTTCAGTTCCAAGATGTCTTACAGGAGAATGTACGAGCTTTAATTCAGCTAAAGCAGCTTCTCTTTCTATTTCTCTAAAAACTTCCATATCAGTACCAAACACTTCATCAGTAGCTCCATGCTCCAAATACATGTTATCAGCGTACTTAATAAGCTGTTCAACTTTTTCTCTTGACATATAATCTACGAGGTGGCCGCCAACATCAGGCGTAAGTGTTAGTTTTCCATCAGAAAATGCACCGGCTCCGCCCCAGCCGCATAAAAGACCGCAGCGTTTGCAGTTTACGCATTTTGGCGAACCTTCTCTAATCGGACATTTACGTTTTTCTATTTTTTGCCCTTTTTCAATAAGAATAACTTTCCATTCCGGACGCAGCTTAATTATCTCAAGCGCAGAAAATATTCCGGCAGGACCAGCGCCGATGATTGCAACATTATACATTGATAATACTCCTAACTACCCTATTACTTATTTACAATAGCTTAAACAGGTTATGAAATCAATATATACTCATATTCTTTGTGATTATATACTTCTAATTCTTGAGAATAATTTTTGTCAAATTCGCTTACATTTCTTTACATACTAATTGCTAAACCTCAATTTTTATGCTAAAATAGACCCATAAAAGTGGTGTAGAAAATTAACTGGTATAATTCACGGTTTTTATATATTGGTGTGTTACTTATAATATAGGAGAAAAAACGATGAAACTGATTTCTAAAGAAACAAAGACAGTTAAATCTGCATTTAGTGACGAATTCGAAAACTACCTAAAAAAACAACAGGTTAAAACAACTTTCAATGGTTATGAAATTCAATCATTCTCATGGTATAGAAAGGCTTTGGGATTAGCATAGGAGTTTTACAGAGATTTAGGGAGTATGAAAAATTTAATCTAAAGGACAGAACTGCTGGTTGTGTGTAGTTTTGTCCTTTTCTAATGGACTTTTTTCGTACCAACTTCATAGCCTGGAATCATAAGTGCGAGAGGAACAATTCTGGCAATAGAATGTACATACTTATTATCAGATATATAAGATGCTGCAACAACCATATCATCTACGTGAGCAGAAAAATCTGTTGCCTTGACACCTCTTTCGTTTTTATTCCTGAACAATAGATTACCGAGCTTGTTCATAAGAATATTTGCTACATAAACTCCTGTAAATATACCGGCAATTGCAGAAGCTGCCTGAGCTAGCTTACCAAACTTCTTACCGAACTTAGCAAACGTTTCTACTGTAATAATTGGTATGGAAATATTACCAAGCTGCATGACTGTTTCACGTCGTTTTGCTTTTCTATTCTCAGGATTTTTATCAACCATATATCCGCCGGCAAGCCCACCTATACAAGAGCCTGCTCCAATAGTTATAACTTCTTTATCGTGGAATTTTACATTTGCTAAGAAAGATTTTTTAATATTTTTAAGCATTTTAGCAGGGTTAAGTGAATATCCTGATTTTTTGGCCAGTAATGCGCAGCTGGCAGCAGTACCCAAAACAGTCATTCCTGTTATGACAGCTCTTTCTTTTTTTGAGTAAGAATTCTCACCATGAGATTTTCCAAGATGCTGAAAATTTTGTTTATTTTGACTAATAGGACTAATGTTCATACTACTACCTTCCGGTTATAGTAAAACACCAAAATAATCAAAATTGCTCATATGTTAAATTTTCTTAACATACAGGAGAATAGAATTTAGATATTTCTTCAAAATATTTTTCTAAAGCCTTGTAGCCGTTATAAATTTCACTGGTAACCGTTGAATATCTGCTGGCAACAATATATTTAAGTTCTTTACATCTTATTTGCAATAGATTATCAGCATCTTTTCTCAATAGTTCGTTATTTGAAGTAGACCATTTTTTCAAATATGATAATTCTTCATTTATTTGCTTTATTGTAGAGTATTCAAGTGTATTAAAGTCGTATTTCTTTAACAATTGAACATCCGCATTGGTTATTCGGCTCTGAACTGCCTGAAATCTATAAACTCTTTTGATAATAACATAATTATCAGCAATTCTTCTGTGGGAATAAGGAACAGCACTTTTGGCCAGTAATGCAGACGTTGATAATGCTGTAAACGAATCATCATCTCTTGATAAAGTACTCTGAATCGGATTAACCGTCACAATCTTCTTATTATCCACGTCAAAACTCCTTTCCTCCCGTATATGACAATCTTATACTAATAGCAAAGGTTTGTCACTATAATTTGAAACAATATTTACATAATTATACAAAAAATTAAGAATTAACACTGCCCAGTAATCCGATAACGTTTTGTGCTTTAAGGTTTCTGGATGATGCTAAAAGGGTGGCAGATGCCTGTTGTA